>Ga0307933_1000005_pt1 | contig 257144 bp, 246 predicted proteins | sample OrgLakmetageno88_FD_201811 | JGI IMG/M metagenome (GOLD analysis project Ga0307933, IMG submission 201811) | Saline water microbial communities from Organic Lake, Antarctica - #88 | ecosystem: Environmental > Aquatic > Non-marine Saline and Alkaline > Saline | place: Antarctica: Organic Lake...
CGCAAATCCTCGCTCATCGCTCGTGTCATCCATGACCTCCCGGATTAATGATGACACTCCAAGAATCACACTTCGCGGCCCGTGTGAATCCCTTCGCGACTCTAAGATCGTTGAAAACGCTCTAGCGCCGAGATGTCGGCGAGGATGACAGCCCGCCAAATACAAGCCGAGTCAAAGTTATGAAGTTTATTCTGGACCGCTCAATCCAAGCTCTGACGCTGAAAGCGCTGGATCGGTCTCAAGCAATCATCGAGTTCACACCGCAAGGTGAGATCCTGCGCGCCAATGAAAACTTTCTGGAGGCGCTAGGCTACGATCTCAACGAGATTGTCGGCCGCAATCACTCTCTCTTCCTCTCCGAGAGCGAACGCGCCACGCCGACCTATGCCAGCTTCTGGGCCGATCTGGCTCGAGGCGAATTCAAGACCGCACAGTTCAGCCGCGTCACCAAGCAGGGCGGCACGATCTATATTCAGGCCAGCTACAACCCGGTGATGAACAACCAGGGCAAGGTGATCAAAGTGGTCAAGGTCGCTTCCGTCGTCACCGACGAGGTCGAGCGCCGCCGTGACCTTGAAAGCCAGATCGACGCGCTGGGCCGGTCCAGCGCGGTGATCGAGTTCAAGACGGACGGGACAATCCTGAAGGCGAACGCGAATTTTCTTTCGGTGCTGGGCTATACACTTGAAGAGATTCAGGGACGACATCATTCGATGTTCGTGCCGAAGGCCGAACGGGCAAGTGACGATTACGCCCGGTTCTGGTCGGATCTGGCGCACGGCACCTTCAAAACCGCCGAGTTCGAACGGATCACCAAAACGGGGGATTCGGTCTTCATCCAGGCGAGCTACAACCCTGTTCTGGGCCTGGACGGAAAGCCCTACAAGGTGGTCAAGACCGCCACCGACGTCACCCGCCAGGTGCTCGCCGTTCGCGAGCGTCAGAAGATCGTCGCGGCCATGGCGGAACGCATCAGCGATATCGCCGCGGCGTCCAGCCAGGCGAGCGAACGCGCCGCCTCCGCCTCCAGCGCCACGGAAGAAGCGTCCCAGAACGTGCAGGCTGTCGCCTCGGGCGCGGAGGAACTCGCTTCTTCCATCGCCGAGATCAGCCGCCAGGTCAGCGAAGCGGGAGATTTTTCCGCCCAGGCGGTGGCGAAAACCGAAAGCGCTGACCGGGTGATGAAAGGCCTCGAAGAGGCGGCCGGCGCCATCGGGCACGTGGTCAGGCTTATCACCGACATCGCCGAGCAGACCAATTTGCTGGCGCTGAACGCCACCATCGAAGCGGCGCGCGCCGGCGAAGCCGGAAAAGGCTTCGCAGTCGTGGCCAGCGAAGTGAAGAGCCTCGCTGAACAGACCGCCAAGGCAACCAGTCAGATCTCCGAGCAGGTCGCGGGCATTCAGTCCGGCTCAACCGAGGCCGCCGAAGCCATGGGAGAGATCCGCAAGGTCATCGAGACCCTCTCCGACATCTCCGCCGGGATCTCGGCTGCGGTCGAAGAGCAAAGCGCGGTCACCCAGGATATTTCGAGCAATATGGCCACCGCCGCCGGCGGCGTCTCCACCGTCAACGCCGCCATAACCGACATCGCCGATGGCGCCAGAGCCACCGAACGCTCAGTCGCTGAACTCAAGGAACAGGCGGAGCGGGTGGCTTAAGGGCGCGGCGCCCTGATAGACAGGCCGTCCACGCACGCGCCTCAACCGCGCCGGCGCTCCAGCCGTTCCCTGGCGCCGTCGTGGATGGTGCGCAGCTCTTTCAGCGTGGTGTCGATCTGGGCGCGCTTGGCCTCCAGCGCGGCGATCTCGCTTGCGGTCTTGTCGATGACGAATTCCAGCTGACGCAGCCGCCCCTCGCCTTCCTGGCCGTAGAGCTCCAGGAAGGTCTTGATGTCCGAAAGGCTCGAGCCGATGGCCTTGGCGCGCAGGATCAGACCCAGGCGCGTGCGATCGGCCTCGGTGAACACACGCTGGCCGCCGACGCGGCGCGGTTTGAGCAAGCCCTTGGACTCGTAAAATCGGATCGTGCGCGGGGTGACTCCGTGCGCGTCGGCCAGCTCGGCGATGCCGTAGAGCGCATCGCCGTCGCCGGTGCGCTCTGTCGCAGGATCTTCGGTGCGGGCGGTGTCAGCCATGGTAATATCCCTGTTGGAAGTAACGATAAGCCGAACCCGCTTCCCTAAACAAGAGCCGCTTGACGTATACGTTAGTTCGGGAGAGGCTAAGGCCAGTGACAAGAGCCCCGGATGAACCGGGCCAGTCAGGGAGGAGACGGGCGCAACGATGAGCGAAACCGCCGCAAACGCCCGCTATGACAGCATTTTCCGGCCCGGTCTTTTCAAAGACCGGGTCATTCTTGTGACCGGCGGCGGCTCGGGGATCGGGCGCTGCATCGCCCACGAGCTGGCGAGCCTGGGTGCGCATCTGGTGCTGATCGGGCGCAAGCCGGAGAAGCTGGACGCAGTGAAGGCCGAGATCATCGAGGACGGCGGCTCGGCGCAAACCCGCTCCTTTGACATTCGCGACGAGGAGGCGGTCACCGCAGCCGTGTCCGAGATCGCCTCAGAGCGAGGCCGGATCGACGCGCTGGTGAACAATGCCGGCGGGCAGTTTCCCGCCGAGGTCGCCGACATCTCGAAAAAGGGCTGGGACGCGGTGCTCGCCACCAACCTCACCGGCGGCTGGCTGATGATGCGCGCGGCGTTCAACGCCTCCATGAAGGCCCACGGCGGCGCCATCGTGAACATCACCGCCGACATGCACGCGGGCATGCCCGGCATGGCCCATTCCGGCGCGGCCCGGGCGGGCATGGCGAACCTGACCCAGACCGCGGCGCTGGAATGGGGCAAGTACGGCGTGCGGGTGAATGCGGTGGCGCCCGGCTGGATCGCAAGCTCAGGCATGGACACCTATGGCGGCGCCATGCGGGCCATGATCCCGCTCCTCAAGCAGCACCTTCCCGCTCAGCGCCTCGGGTCCGAAGCCGAAGTGAGCGCGGCTGTGGTGTTCCTGCTATCGCCGGCGGCCAGCTTTATCACCGGTCATCAGATGCAGGTGGATGGCGGCGCGCCGCTGGGCGGACGCCACTGGCCGCTTGAAGATCACGACAAGAACGAGGCCTTCAACGGCTTCCACCGCGCGGTGGACCCCAAAGTCCTGCGCGGGGAGGACGTCTGATGCCGAAGCTCACCTCCCGCCTCAACACCGGATCGGATGATTACCGGCGCGCCGTGGAGGCCATGGGTGAAAAGCTGAGCGAGGTACGCGGGCTGGAGGACAAGGTCCGCGCCAATTCCACCGCCAAGAAGCAGCGCTTTGAAGAGCGCGGCCAGATCCTGCCCCGCGAGCGGGTGGCCCGCCTTCTTGATCGCGACCAGCCGTTTCTGGAGATCGCGCCCCTGGCAGGTCTGAAAATGCATGATGATGACGGGGATCGCGGCGCGTCGGGCGGCGGCATGGTCACCGGGATCGGCGTGGTGGCCGGCAAGCGTTGCGTGGTCAGCGCATCCGACAGCGCCATCAAGGGTGGGACCATCGCGCCCATGGGGCTGAAGAAATCCCTGCGCGCCCAGGAGATCGCCTTCACCAACAAGCTGCCCATGATCCACCTTGTGGAATCCGGCGGCGCGAACCTGCTCTATCAGGCCGAGATCTTCGTCGATGGCGGGCGCAGCTTCGCCAATCAGGCGCGCATGAGCGCGGCCGGCCTGCCCCAGATCGCGGTGGTGCACGGCTCCTCCACGGCGGGCGGCGCCTATCTGCCAGGGCTTTCAGACTACGTCGTGCTGGTGCGTGAGAAGAGCAAGATCTTCCTGGCCGGCCCGCCGCTTGTAAAAGCCGCCATCGGTGAGGACGCCGATGATGAAAGCCTGGGCGGCGCCGATCTTCATGGCGAGGTGACGGGGCTGGGTGAATACGTCGCCGATGACGACAAGCAGGCCCTCGCCTACGCCCGCGAGATCATGGACAAGCTCAATTGGGATGAGGTCGGCGCGCCCTATGACGGCGACGAACCGGCCTATCCGGTGGACGAGCTGATGGGCGTCGTGCCCGCCGACGACAAGACGCCCTATGACGTGCGCGAGGTGATCGCGCGCATCACCGACGGCTCGGACTTCCTGGAATTCAAGGCGCGCTACGCCCCGGAAACCGTGTGCGGCCACGCCCGCATCGGCGGACGCCTGGTGGGGGTGATCGGCAATAACGGTCCGATTCAGCCGGAAGGCTCCACCAAGGCCGGGCAGTTCATCCAGCTGTGCGACCAGTCGAACACGCCGCTGATCTTCCTGCAGAACACCACCGGCTACATGGTGGGCACCAAGGCCGAGCGCGACGGCGCCATCAAGCACGGATCCAAGATGATCCAGGCGGTGGCGAACGCCCGCGTCGCCAAGATCACCATCGTGCTGGGCGGCTCCTACGGCGCCGGCAATTACGGCATGTGCGGGCGCGGGTTTGATCCGCGCTTCATCTTCGCCTGGCCCACCGCGCGCACCGCGGTGATGGGCGGCGCCCAGGCCGCCAAGGTGATGGAGATCGTCACCCGCCAGAAAAACGCCCGCGCCGGGATCGACACCGATGAGGAGAGCCTCAGCCAGATGTCGGCCATGATCGAGCAGGGCCTGACCGATCAGTCCCACGCCCTGTTCGCCAGCGCCAGGCTCTGGGATGACGGCGTCATCGACCCGCGCGACACGCGCGCGGTGCTGGTGGAAGCGCTGAACATCTGCGCCGAAGGCGAGGCGCGCACCCTGAAGCCGAACACGTTCGGCGTGGCGCGGCTGTGATGGGCTGTCTGTCAGGCGCCGCGACCCCACTCCTCCCCCTTCACGGGGGAGGTGTCCTGAAGCAAAGCGGAAGGGCGGAGGGGGTGGTCACGCCATCCCGGCCTGTGACCGCGCTTTCGGCTCACCCCCACCCGACCCGAGGCTTCGCCTCGGCCCACCCTCCCCGCAAGGGGGAGGGAGTTGCGCACCAAAGTCTTGAATCCTCTCCGCCCATAGGAGCCCACCATGCACTTCACCCCTGAGCACGACGCCCTGCGCGATACGGTCGCGAAATTCGTCGCCAACGAGATCAACCCCCATGTGGAAGCCTGGGAGGCGGCAGGCGAGTTTCCCTCTCACGAAGTCTTCAAGAAGATGGGCGATCTGGGCCTTCTGGGTCTGCGCTGGCCGGAGAAATATGGCGGCGCCGGGCTGGACATGAGCTATTCGCTGATCCTGGCCGAGGAGCTGGGCCTCATCGATTGCGGCGGCGTGCCCATGGCGATCGGCGTGCACACCGACATGTGCACCCCGGCGCTGGCGCGCTTTGGTTCGGACGAGCTGTGCAAAGACTATCTCGCGCCTGCGATCGCCGGCGACATGGTGGGGTGCCTCGGGGTTTCCGAACCGGGCGGCGGGTCCGACGTGGCGGCGGTGAAGACCAACGCCCGCTCCGACGGCGACGACTATGTCATCAACGGCACCAAGATGTGGATCACCAACGGGCTGAAAGCCGACTGGTGCTGCCTTCTGGCCAACACCTCCGACGGCAAGCCGCACTCCAACAAGTCGCTGATCATGGTCCCCATGGATACGCCGGGCATCGAGCGTCAGAAGATCCACAAGATCGGCATGCACTCCTCCGACACCGCGCAGCTTTTCTTTGACGATGTGCGAGTGCCCAAACGCAATCTCATCGGCGAGGAGGGCGCGGGCTTCATCTACCAGATGCTGCAATTCCAGGAGGAGCGCATCTACGGCGCCGCCTCCAGCCTGAAGGCGTTCGACCGCCAGATCGACCTGACCATCGAATACACCAAGGAGCGCAAGACCTTCGGGACGCCGCTGCTGGACAATCAGGTGATCCATTTCCGCCTCGCCGAGCTTCGCACCGAAGTCGAGCTTCTGCGCTCGCTGGTCTATCGCTGCGTGGAGGATTTCAACGAGGGCAAGGACGTCACCAAGCTCGCCTCTATGGCCAAGCTGAAGACCGGCCGCCTGGCGCGCGAGATCGCCGATTCCTGCCTGCAATACTGGGGCGGCATGGGCTACACGGCCGACAACCCCTTAAGCCGCGCCTTCCGCGACGGCCGCCTGATCTCCATCGGCGGCGGCGCTGACGAAATCATGCTGGGCATCATCGCCAAATACGAAGGCACGCTGCCCAAGCGCAAGAAAGAGGCGCCCGCCGGCAATGCCTGATGTGGTTGAAAAACGCCGCGAGGCCGGGGTGCTGCACCTCACCTTGAACCGTCCCGAATTGCGCAACGCCATGTCCATCGCCATGGTCGAGGCGCTGCTGGCCGGGCTCAAAGAAGCCGAAGATCACGGTGACCGCGCGGTGGTGCTGCGCGGCGCCGGCGGGCATTTCTGCTCGGGCGGCGACATCAAGGACATGGGCGCCGCCCACGGTCAGCCGATCGGCGATGTCGATCCGGTGGCCGAGGTGAACGCCCGCTTCGGCGCCCTGTGTGCGGCCTATGCCGAGACCGGCCTTCCTGTCGTGTGTGTGGTGGAAGGTGCGGTCATGGGCGGCGGGTTCGGGCTCGCCTGCGTCGCCGACGTGGTCATCGCCGAGGAAAGCGCCCAGTTCCGCCTGCCTGAAACCGGGCTGGGTCTGATCCCGGCCCAGATCGCGCCCTTCCTGGTGGAACGGCTGGGTTATTCCGAAGCGCGGCGCCTGGCCGTCACCGGCGGGCGGATCGGATCGCGCCAGGCCATGGCGCTGGGGCTCGCCCATCATCTGTGCGCCGGCGACGGCGCGCTCGACAAGGCGCTCACCTCGGTTCTAGACCAGATCAAGCTGGGCGCGCCCGGCGCCATCGCCGCCACCAAGACACTCATGCGCCGAGCCCGCCTTGAAGATCCGGCAAGCCTGGTGGCCGACGCCGCCGCCGAATTCGCCAAGGCCGCCCGCGGCCCGGAAGGCGCGGAAGGCATGACCGCCTTCATCGAAAAGCGCAAACCGAACTGGGCGCAGTGATGAGCTTCGCCGCCATGAACGACCGGAGCGATTCATGACCGCCCGCCCCTTCAAATCGGTCCTGATCGCCAATCGCGGCGAGATCGCCGTGCGGGTGCTGCGCGAGGCGCGCGCGGCCGGAATGCGCGCCATCGCGGTGTACTCCGACGCCGACGCCGGCGCGCTGCACGTGCGCGAAGCAGACGAGGCGGTGCGCCTGGGCCCGGCGCCGGCGGCGCAGAGCTATCTCAATATCGAGGCGATCCTGGCGGCCGCAAAAACCACCGACGCCGAGGCGATCCATCCAGGCTACGGCTTTCTGAGCGAGAACGCCGGCTTCGCCCGCGCGGTGATCGCAGCAGGGCTTGTATGGATCGGTCCGCCGCCTGACGCCATCGAAGCCATGGGCGACAAGGCGCGCGCCAAGGCGCTGATGATCAAGGCCGGCGTGCCCACCGTGCCCGGCTGGCAGGGCCCCGAAGGAGACAAGGCCCAGGACGACGCCGTGCTGAAAAGCGAGGCCGACAAAATCGGCTATCCGCTGCTGATCAAGGCGGTGGCCGGCGGCGGCGGGCGCGGCATGCGCGTGGTGCGCGGCACGGCCGGATTTGACGAGGCGCTGATTTCGGCCCGGCGCGAGGCGCAATCAAGCTTTGGCGACGCCACGGTCCTTCTAGAGAAATTCGTCGAGCGCAGCCGCCATGTGGAGATCCAGATCCTCGCCGACGAGGCGGGCGCCACGATCCATCTGGGCGAGCGCGACTGCTCGGCCCAGCGCCGCCGCCAGAAGGTGATCGAGGAAGCGCCCTCCCCGGCGGTCAACGCCGACTTGCGCGCGCGCATGGGTGCTGACGCCGTCGCGGCGGCGAAGGCCGTGAATTATGTGGGCGCCGGCACGGTGGAATTCCTGCTGGATGACGACGGCGGCTATTATTTTCTGGAAATGAACACAAGGCTCCAGGTGGAGCACCCGGTCACAGAAGAAGTCACCGGGCTGAACCTGGTGCAGGCCCAGTTCGATATCGCCGCAGGCGAGGCCCTTCCCATGGCGCAGGATGATCTTGCGCTCCACGGCCATGCGGTGGAGCTGCGGCTCTACGCCGAAGACCCGCTGAACGGCTTTGCGCCACAGTCGGCTAGAATCGCCTGGTATGACCCGGAAAACGCCGATCTGCGCGTGGATTCAGGCGTCGAGACAGGCGATGTGATCGGCACAGACTATGACGCCATGGTCGCCAAGCTGATCGGGGTGGGCGACACCCGCGGCGAGGCGCTGGACGCCTTGCGCGCGCATTTGCAAGCCGAGCCGCTTCTGGGCGTCACCACCAATCGCGATTTCCTGCTGCGCCTCATCGATGATGAGCGCTTCCGCGCCGGCGAAATCATGACCGCCGATCTGGACAAGTGGGCCGAAGACCAGTCCGGTCCGTTCGCCCCGGCCCCCATCCCGTTTGAAGCCTGGGCGATCGCAGCCGCGGAGCTGTGCGACACGCAAGGCCCGGTCCTGCGCTCCGGCTCGGTGAGGCGGTTTGAACTGGACCTGGAATCGGGCGGTGAAACCGCGACGGTTCAGGTGGAGCAAGTGCGCGGCGGCGGCGTGATCGTCACCCACGGCGAGGACCGCAGCGAGATCGCCATACTGGAGCGTTTTGAAAACGCCCTGAGGCTCCGCCAGGACGGGCGCACCCGCATCGTGCCGGCCGCCGCGTGCGAAGACGGCGCGCTGCATATCGGTCTGCCCGGCGCCATGGTGAGGGTGAAAGAGCCCTCCCCGGTCAATCGCGATCCGGCGGCGGATCCGTCCAAGATCACCGCCCCGGTCTCCGGCGCGGTGGCGGCGGTGAATGTGAAGCCCGGCGATGTCGTGAACCCCGGCGACGTGCTCGCGGTCATGGAGGCCATGAAGATGGAGATGCGCCTCACCGCCGAAGCCGCCGGAACGGTGAAAGCCGTGAATACAAAGCCCGGCGCCCAGGCGGCGAGCGGATTCGTCTTGATCGAACTCGATTTAACCGCTCAGGATTAGACCTTCGAGGATAGAACCCATGACCAAGGCCGTACTCACCTGCTCGCTGAACGGCGTGCTGACCAACCCGAAGACCCATCCCGTTCCGGTGACGCCGGAGCAGATGGCGAAAAGCGCGCGCGAGGCGTTCGACGCCGGCGCGTCGGTCATGCATGTGCACTATCGCATGCAGGATGAGGATCACGGTCATTTCCCCAGCTGGGACCCGGACGTGGCCGCCGAGATCGTCGAGGCGATCCGTAGCGAATGCCCTGGCGTGATCATCAATTCCACCACCGGAACCGTGGGCCCGGACGTCTCCGGCCCGGTCGCGGTGGTCAAGCGGGTGAAGCCGGAAGTCGCGGCCTGCAACGCCGGGTCTCTGAACTATCTCAAGCTCAAGCGCGACGGGTCCTGGGCCTGGCCGCCCATGATGTTCGATAATCCGGTGGAGAAGATCCAGACGATGATCGACGCCATGAACACGGTGGGCGCACATCCTGAGTTTGAATGCTTCGACGTGGGCATCGTGCGCTGTGTGAACATGTATATCGAGAACGGGATGGCGCCGGCCGCCCACTATAATTTCGTCATGGGCGTGGCGTCCGGCATGCCCGTGGATGCGCGACTTCTGGAGCTGTTGCTCGACTACAAGCGCGAGGGCGATCCCTGGCAGACCACGCTGATCGGGCGCGAGGAGATCTGGCCGGTGCACCAGCGCACAGCCGAGCTTGGCGGCATGTTGCGCACGGGGCTTGAAGACACGTTTTACCTGCCGAGCGGCGAGCGGGCGACCGGCAATGGTCAGCTCATCGACGCCCTGGCCGACTGCGCCCGCAAGGCGGGCCGAGACATCGCGTCGCCTGCAGAGGCGCGCAAAATCATGAAATTGCGGGAGGACACCCATGGAGGCGCGCGCGAGCGAACTGCTTAGGATCGGCGAAGCGAAGCTTTTTCCGTCGACACCGGCCCGGCTCTTCGAGCAGGCCCGCGTCCGCCCGGATGCGGCGGCCTACAAGACCCATGACGGCTCTGGCTGGGTGGCCACGAGCTGGAAGGACTATGCCGACACCGCGCGGCGTGCCGCGCGCGCGCTCGTCGCTCTGGGCGTTCAGCCGGACGATTGCGTGGCGATCCTGGGCTATAACCGGCCTGAATGGACCACCATGGCCATCGCGGCCATGGCTGCGCGCGGCCGCCCCGCCGGGGTCTACTGGACCAGCGCCCCGCCGGAGATCGCCTATATCCTGCAGCACTCCGAAGCGCCGGTCTTCCTGGTGGAGACCGCCGAGCATGTGGAGCAGGCGCTTCAGCTCAAGGCCGAATGCCCGAAGCTGGAAACCATCGTGGTGATGGAAGGCCCTGCCGGCGACCATCCCGACGTGCTGTCCTGGGGCCAGTTTCTGGCGCTGGGCAAACCCGATTTCGACGACGCCGTCTCGAATCGCATGGCCGCCATCGAGGAGGAGACGGTGGGCGTGCTCATCTACACCTCCGGCACCACCGGCCCGCCCAAGGCGGTGATGCTCACCCACGGCAATCTGTCCTGGTCCTCGGCGATGCTGGTGGACATGTTCGGCTCGCAGATCGGCGACAAGACACTCTCCTACCTGCCCATCGCCCATGTGGCCGAGCAGCAATCGAGCGCGCACAACCACGTGGTCTCCGGCGCGACGCTGCACTTTGCGCGCTCCATGGATACGCTGGCCGAAGACCTGCAGAGCGTGAAGCCCACCGTGTTCTTCGGCGTGCCGCGCGTCTGGGAGAAGATGCACGAAACCCTGCGCGCGCGCATCGGCGAAGCCACCGGCACGAAGGCGAATCTCGCCGCCTGGGCCATGAAGACCGCCCGGCGCTGGCACGAGGTGAAGCTCTCCGGCAAGGAGCCGGGGCCACTCCTGAGCCTTCAGAAAAACCTCGCCAATTCGCTGGTGCTGTCCAAGATCAAGGCGGCGCTGGGCATGGACGAGGCGCGCATGCTGATCTCCGGCGCCGCGCCGATCTCGCCTGAAGTGCTGTGGTTCTTCGCCGGGCTCGACCTGATCCTTTACGAGGGCTACGGCCAGTCGGAAACCAGCGCGCCCACCGCCTTCTCGCGGCCGGGCGTGGTGCGCTTCGGCTCGGTAGGGAAGATGATCCCGCACATGGAGAGCCGCCTGTCCGAAGAGGGCGAGCTGCAGGTGCGCGGGCCCAATGTCTTCGCCGGCTACATGAAGAACAACGAAGCCACCGAGAACACGTTCACCCGCGACGGCTGGATGAAGACCGGCGACATCGTGCGCATGGACGAGGACGGCTTCGTCTTCATCACCGGGCGCATCAAGGACATCATCATCACGTCGGGCGGCAAGAACATCACGCCGGCCAATCTGGAAACCGACCTGATGAACGCGGCGCTGATCGAGCACGCCGTGGTGGTCGGCGATGCGCGGCCCTATCTCACCGCCTTGCTGACCCTGTCTGAAGACGGGCTCGCGGATTTTGCAAAGAAGCAAAACCTGTCGCCCGAGGCCGCCCGCGAGAGCGAGGCGTTGATCCAGGCGCTTCAGCGCGAGGTGGATCAGGTGAACACCCGCCACGCCCGGGTGGAGAATGTCCGCAAATTCAGGGTGCTTGACCATGCCTTAAGCGTGGAGAACGGAGAATTGACCCCGACCCTGAAAGTGCGCCGCAACGTGGTCGTGGACCGCAACAAGGCGCTGGTGGACGAGATGTATGCCAAGGACGACGCCTAGACCGGACCAGCCGTTCAGACAGAGCCAAAACAAGCTTCCCGCCGAGGTGTCCGTGGCCGTGATCGGCGCGGGCTTTGCGGGCCTCGCCATGGGGCGCCGCCTGAAAGCGGAGGGCGTGGAGGAATTCGTCATCCTCGACCGCGCCGAGGGCGTGGGCGGGGTGTGGCGGGCCAACACCTATCCCGGCGCGGCCTGCGACGTGCCGAGCCATCTCTATTCCTTCTCCTTCTTCCTCAATCCCGACTGGAGCCGGAAGTTTTCGCCCCAAAGCGAGATCCTCGCCTATCTCGAGCGCGCCGCGGACGCGCTGGGCCTGCGGCCGCATCTGCGCCTGAAGCGCACCGTCACCGCCATGGCCTTCGACGCCGACGCCGGGCGGTGGACACTGCGGTTTTCAGACGGGGCGCAGATGACGGCGCGCGCCGTGGTCAGCGCGGTGGGCCAGCTGGCCGAGCCGAGCATTCCGGCCATCAAGGATTTCGAGCGCTTTGAAGGCCCCATGGTTCATACCGGCGCCTGGGACGGCGATGTGGATTTTTCCGGCAAGCATGTCAGCGTCATCGGCAATGCTGCCAGCGCGGTTCAAATGCTGCCGCAGATCGCGAAGATCGCCCGCTCGGTCACGGTGTTCCAGCGCACGCCCAACTGGGTGATCGAAAAGCCCGACCGCGCCTTCACGCCCCTGGAGCACTGGTTGTTCGCCAAGGCGCCTTGGTGGCACAGGCTTTATCGGCGCATGAGCTATCTGATCCACGAGGCGCGCTTTCCCGCCTTCGTCTCCAACTCACTGGCCAGCGCCTACACGCGTAGCCGGCTCACGGCCCAGCTGAAGCGGCGCGTCCCGGACAAGGGCCTGCGCGAAATGCTGACCCCGGATTATGCGCCGGGCTGCAAGCGCATCCTTCTGTCCAATGACTATCTCGAGACGCTGCAGCGCAAAAACGTTCGCCTTATCGCCCGGCGCGCGGCCCGGATGGAAGCCGATGCGATCCTCACCCCGGACGGCCAGCGCGTGCCCACCGACGCGATCATTTTCGCCACCGGCTTCAACGCCACTGAATTTCTCTCCAGCCTCGACGTGGTGGGGCTGGAGGGCAAGACGCTCAAAGAGCACTGGGCGGGGACGCCGCGCGCCTATCGCGGTGTGGCCGTGTCGGGTTTTCCCAACCTTTTCATGATCTACGGGCCGAACACCAATCTGGGGCACAACTCCATCATCTTCATGCTGGAACGCCAGGCCGAGTACGCCGCAAAGCGCATCGCCCGGCTGATCTCCGAACGCATCAAGGTGATGGACGTCACCCCGGAGGCTGAGGAAGCGTTCAACACAACGCTCCAGAAAAAGCTCGCGAAAACCGTGTGGGCTGGTGACTGCCCCAGCTGGTACAAGACCGAGGACGGGGTGGTGACCAACAACTGGTCAGGCCTGGCCACCGCCTTCGCCATGACCCTGAACAAGAACGACGAAGCGAACTGGCGGCTGGTGCGGTAGCGCGCGTCCACGGCGCGCCGCCCTCACCCAAGGCGCGGTTCGAGCCAGGCCCTGGCGCGCTCGATCGCGGTGTCGGCTTCCTTCAGAAGCGGCGCGAACATCTGGAAATCATGGAACATGCCCTTCCAGATCTCGCAGTGGGCGTCCACGCCCGCCTCGTCCAACCGCGCCATGAGGCGGGTGGAATCGTCCAGCAGGATTTCATCGCGGCCCACCTGAATGAAGGTCGGCGGCAGACCCTTGAGGTCGGCGAAAAGCGGCGAAGCGTCCGGGTCGCGCGGATCGCGGCCGTCCAGATAAAGATCGGCCCCGGCCTGAAGGGCCGTCGGCGTCAGCATGGGATCATGGCGGGCCCGGCTCCCAACGCTGTCTCCGGACAGCGACAGATCAGTCCAGGGCGACAGCAAATAGAGCGCGTCCGGCATGGGCCGCCCGGCGTCGCGGTGGCGGATTACGCTGGCCAGCGTCAGCCCGCCGCCCGCGCTGTCCCCGGAGACAATGAGCGGGCCTTCGGTCTGCTTGCGCACGACCTGCAGCACGTCCTCGGCGTCCTCGACGCCATCGGGGCAGACATGTTCAGGCGCCAGCCGGTAATCCACCGACAACGCCTCCTGCCCGAACAGCGCCGACAGGCGCGAGACGAGCGGCTTGTGGCTCTGGGGCGAACCCAGCGAATATCCACCGCCATGGAAAAACAGGATCGCGCCCGGCCGCCGGTTTTCCGGTATGAAGCGCAGCGTCGGCCGTCCGGCCAGCTCGATCTGGTCTACAGTGACGCCCGGCGCGCTGGGCAACCGGTCGCCGGATTTGTTCATCCGTGCACGGGCGACCTGGCGCGGATTGTCAGGCGACAGCGTCAGGCGTCCGGCCTGGCGCGCCATGTAGCGGGCGATCAAGCGGCGCACGCCAAGGCCGCCATGGTTCTGGACCGTTTCGAGCATCGGAGCTCACTTTCATGACCGTTCTGTCTTCAGCGTTCACTCTGCCGTGCGGGATTTCAATCCCCAATCGACTCGCCAAGGCGGCGATGACAGAAGGCCTGGCCGAGACCGGGGGGCGCGCCGGCGTCCGGATCGCCCGCCTTTACAGGCTGTGGAGCGAGGGCGGCGCCGGATTGATCCTCACCGGGAACATCATGGTGGACGCCCGCTATCGCGAGCGGCCGGCGAATATCGTGGTGGACGGGGCCCAGGACTCCGCCTCCATGGCCGGCCTTGAGGCCTACGCCGCGGCGGCGAAAACCGGCGGCTCGGTCGCCATCGCCCAGATCTCCCACGCCGGCCGCCAGAGCCCGGCCACGATCGCGCCGGAGCCGGTGGGCCCGTCCGCGGTGGCGGTGAAGCTGCCCGGCGGCGTGTTCGCCAAACCGCGCGCCCTCACCGAAGCGGAAATCCACGACATCATCGCGCGGTTCGCCCACACCGCGAAGACGTGTGTGGAGGCCGGCTTTGACGGGGTGCAGGTCCACGCCGCCCATGGCTATCTGATCAGCGAGTTCCTCAATCCACTGGTCAATCAGCGCACGGACAGCTGGGGCGGGAGCCTTGAAAACCGGGCGCGCATCCTGATCGAAACGGTGCGCGCGGTGCGCGCCGCCATCGGACCGGGCAAGGCGCTGAGCGTGAAGCTGAACTCCTCGGACTTTCAGAAGGGCGGGTTTGATTTTGAAGACTGCAAGCGCGTCGTCGCCATGCTGGACGCCGAAGGCATCGACCTTCTGGAGATTTCCGGCGGAAATTACGAGCAGCCGAAAATGATGGGCATTGCAGGCCCCGAACCGGTTTTCGAAGGCGAGGTGCGCGACAGCACGAAAGCCCGCGAGGCCTATTTCATGGCCTACGCCGAAGAGGTCATGGAGACCGCGAAAACGCCGGTCATGGTCACCGGCGGCTTTCGCTCCAGGGCCGCCATGGAGGACGCCGTGGACAGCGGCGTGGCCCTCATCGGCGTCGGGCGCCCGCTCTGCGTCCTGCCCGATGCGCCAGCGCAGCTTCTGGTCGGCCGGCTCGACGCCCTGCCCGCCTATGAGCAGAGCCTGACGCTGGGCTCGGGCTATTTCGGCCCGACCTCCCCGAACGATCTCATGAAGGCCGCCAACGGGTTTGCGGTTCTGGCCTTCTTCTACCGCAACATCATCCGCATGGCCGACGGCAAGGCCACGCGGCCGAAGATGAATTTGCTGGGCGCCCTCATCGCCCACCAGATGCAGGAACGCGCCGACGCCAAACGCATGTAGACGCGGCGCTCGTATGCCTCAAGGTCCGGCCGTGTGCCGCCGACCAATCCGGCGCCCCGGTGGTTTTTGCACGCAAGCATGACGCGCTTGAAACAACAGCGTGCGTCAGAACCCGGCGGCTATTCCATGGGCCGCGCCGTGCCCTCCACCACCGCGATGCGCTGGGCACGGGTCCCGAAGGGTTCAAACAGAACCGGTTCCACGCCGGTGAGCCAGGCCTGGGTCTCCAGCGCGAGGATCGCCTCGGCGAGGCCGGCGCGCCGTGCAGCGTCAAGATGGGCGCAGGCTTCATCCAGGATCAGCACCGGCGCGGCGCCGAGGCTGCGCTTCACCGCACCCGCCTGGGCCAGCGCGAGGCCCAGAACCAGCGCCTTCTGCTCGCCGGTGGAGCAATCCACGGCCGCCTGATCCTTGTCGCGGTGGCGCGCGGCCAGTTCGGTGCGGTGGGGTCCGGTGAGCGCGCGCCCGGCCGCGCCGTCACGCCGGCGCGCCTGTTTTAAGGCGTCCTGGAACCAGTCCTCGGCCTCGCCGGCCTTCATCCCGCCGGCCAGGCGCACCTCGACGACGCCTTCCAGTTCCAGATCGGCCTTGGGAAAGGCGCTGTCGGCCCGCGCGTCGATCTCCGCCTGCAGCCGCGCCAGCGCGTCCAGGCGCGCCGCCGCCACGGCGACCCCGCGCTGGGCCATTTCCGATTCCAGCGCGTCCAGCCAGACCGCATCGGCGCGCCCGCCGTCTTCCATTCGATCCAGCAGGCGCTGACGCTCCCTCTGAGCCTTGTCATAGGCCGAGGCTTCGCTCGCATGATCGGGCGCGCCGGCGAGAACCAGACGATCAAAGAATTTCAGCCGGTCGGCGCGCGGACCGGCCCAGAGCCGGTCTTCGCGCGGGGTGAGCCAGACCAGGGGAAACACACGCGCCAGCTCGGTCTGCGTCGCCGCGGCGCCGTCGAGACGGGTCTTTCGCCGCGAGGGTTCGGCGGGATCAGAGCCGGTGGCGAGGCTCACCGCGCCTTCGCGCGTCATCGCCTCGGCGTAGACCGCCCAGATCGGCGCCGGGCCGTCGGCGGTCTTCATACGCACGGCCTCTGAGCCGGCCGCGCGCACGCCGCGGCCCGGCCCGAGAAAGCTCACCGCTTCAACCAGATTGGTCTTGCCAGCCCCGTTGGGGCCGAACAGCGTCACCGGCCGCGCATCAAGCTGAAGGTCCAGATGCGCGTAATTGCGAAAGCCGGTGAGCTTCAGCCTTGTGACCGCCGGCGTGTCCGGCGCGGGGTTGGAAGCCGTGTCTTGGCTCACACCCGAAGCGGCATCAGCACGTATTCGGCGTCCTTGTCCCCGGAGTCCGTCACCCGCGTGGGCGAGCCGGAATCGGCGAATTCGAAGATCGCTTCATCGCCCTCGATCTGACCGGCCACATCCAGCAGATAGCGGGCGTTGAAGCCGATCGCCATTTCGTCGCTGGAATAGTCGACGGCCAGCTCTTCGCTCGCCGCTCCGCTTTCGGGGTTGTTCACGGTGAGGGTGAGCTGGCCTTCGGACAGGGCGAGCTTCACCGAACGCGATTTTTCCTGGCTGATCGTCGCGACGCGGTCCACCGCCTGGGCGAACGGCGCCCGGTCGACCCGCATGATCTTGTCATTGCCGCGCGGGATCACGCGCTCATAGTCGGGGAAAGTCCCGTCGATGAGTTTCGAGGTGAGCACCGCAGCGCCCAGCTGGAAGCGAATCTTGCCCTCGCTCACCGAGATCTCGACATCGCCGTCCATATCCTCGAGCAGGCGGCGCAGCTCCTGGATCGGTTTGCGCGGCACGATCACCGCCGGCATGGCGCCGGCGCCGTCGGGCAGGTCGGTCTCGGCCAGCGCCAGGCGGTGACCGTCCGTGGCCACCGCGCGCAGGGTCTTGCGGCCGTCGCGCTCGGCGGCGTGCAGATGAATGCCGTTGAGATAATAGCGCGTCTCCTCGGTGGAGACCGCGAAGCGGGTCTTGTCGATGAGGCGCGCGATCTCGCTGGCGGGCGCGGCGAAGCTCACGGCGAGGTCTTCGCTGGGCATCACAGGGAAATCGCCCGGCGGCAGGACCGGCAGGTTGAAGCGCGAACGCCCGGCCGACAGCGCCAGGCGCGGATCATCGCCGGACAGCTCCAGCGTCACCTGGCTGCCTTCGGGCAGCTTGCGCGCGATTTCATAGAGCGTGTGGGCCGGGGCGGTGACGACGCCGTCGCGTTCGGACTTGGCCTCGGCCTCCTCCACGATCTCCATGTCGAGATCGGTCGCGGTGAAGCGGGCGAAGCCGCCTTCGGCGTTGATCAGAACGTTGGACAGGATGGGGATCGTATTGCGTCGTTCAACGACGGCCTGAACGTGTCCGAGGGCCTTGAGCAGCGTCGCGCGCTCGATGGTGAGCTTCATGGTCTCGCCTTTGCCTGCCTTAATGAAGCGAATCGACCGAATGGGAATCGCCTGAATCCGAATAGCAACACACTCTAAACCAAAAAAATCGGCCGCAAGAAGGGGTCTCTTGCGGCCGATCTGTCAGAGGGGGTGAAATTCGGGCCGATCAGCCGCGCAAACGGCGCCGCAGAGCGTCCACATCTTCGGCCAGGGCCGCATCGGTGGCCAGGGCGCAGCAGACCTTGTTCACCGCATGGATCACTGTGGAATGGTCGCGCCCGCCGAAGCGCCGGCCGATATCAGGCAGCGAGCGCGTGGTCATGGTCTTGGCCAGATACATGGCGATATGGCGCGGGCGGACCACCGTCTTGGTGCGGCGCTTGGACAGGATGTCGTCCACAGCAATGTCGAAATAGCTCGCCGTCGTCTTCTGGATGTCGTCGACGGTGACGCGCTTCTCGCTGCGAACAGGCAGCTCGCCGAGCGCCTCTTCAACGGTCTCCAGCGTCACCGGCCGATTCAGGAGCGCGGTGCGCACGATGATGTTGTTGAGCACGCCTTCCAGCTCGCGCGCCGAGCTGGTCACCCGCGCGGCAAGGAAGTCACGCACCTGCTCGGGCACTTCAAGGTCCGGGCAGTGACGGCGAGCCTGGGCGATCTTGCAGTCGATGATCTTGCGGCGCAGATCCAGATCCGGCCCGGAGAGCGGACAGTGGAAGCCGCCCGACAGAATATCCTTCAGCCGCCGGTCGGAGACGTTGAGATCACCGGGCGCGCAATAGCTGGCGAGCACGACCTGCTTGTCGGCGGCCATGAGCGCATTGATCGTCTGAAGGAACTCCAGCTCGGTCGCCGGCTTGCCGGCGATGAAGTGCACATCGTCGATAAGCAGCACGTCGCAATCGCGCATCAGCTCCTTGAACGGGCGGGTGTCCTTGGCGCGAAGGGCCGACTGGAAGCCGTTGAGGAATTCCTCGGCGGTGAGGCAAAGCGCCTTGCGCCGGGACTCGCCCAGCTCCACCGCATGGGCGATCGCGGCCATCAGATGGGTTTTGCCGACGCCGTAATCGCCGTGAAAGAAGACCGGGTTGAAGGGCGGCGTGCGCGCACCGGCGACGGCCTTCGCGGCGGTGGCGGCCATGATGTTGGCCGAGCCCACCATGAAGGTGTCGAAGGTGAAGCGCGCTTCTTTCGCCTCTGCGGGCGCCTCCGAGCGCGTGGCGTGCGGCCCGGAGTGGAGCGCCGACGGCGAGGCCTGGGAGATCAGCTCGCTGCGCCCGGCGCCGGTGGTCGCCGGCTCGGCGCGCCGCACCGCGGCGGCCATGCCCTGCTCGGTGGCGATGAGGATGTCGCGCGGCGACGCTTCGGCCGACGCCCAAAGGGCGCGCAGCCTTACACCGAGCTGATCCTCGATCCAGGACCGGCTGAACTCGTTCGGACAGATCACGAAGACGCGGCCCGCCTCGTCTTCCATCACTCGCAGGCGCGCAATCTCGGAGGCGTAGACGATATCGCCGAATTCCTTGCGCAAGGTCGCGCGGACGTCGCGCCAGATCCCCACGGCCGTCTGACCTCCGGTCATGGCGCCGGCCTCATAGCGAAACGCTGCTGATGCTCGATAGTCATGCCCCATTGAACCCCAACCTTCACGGTTCGCCGCATCCTTAAGAATGCGATCAAGTCTCTGATTTTAAACGCAGTCACCCTGCACCGGAACACGCACATTCTTGGCGCCCCGATGGATTTTTTAAGTCCGTGTGGTGATGGCTGTCGTCGAGGGGGGCAGGTTACTCCCGCACTCAGGCGAATCAACACCATTAACCACGCAAAACCGCCGAATCAGAGCTTGACAGAATGATTCACGAAGCAGCTTGGGCGTTTGCGCGATGAAAAAAAAATCACCGACATTTTCGCTTGAACTCGGGTCTGAAATCGGACTCGAAAGCGGCAAGCCATCGCTGTGCCGGGATGGCTCAGATCGCCTTTATAGTAAAGAAATTCAGACTTTCGTCCAATTGACGCGGCGCAATAAAAAACGCCCGCAGCGGCTGCTGCGGGCGTTCCAGCTTTTTATCCGTTTCGGGATAAAGTTTTACTGAGCGGTCATCGACTTGACCCGCGCGGAGAGGCGCGAAACCGTCCGGGATCCGGTGTTCTTGTGGATGACCCCTTTGGACACCGCTTTCATCACCTCGGACTCGGCGGTTTTCAGCGCCGTGCGCGCCTCGGCCTGGTCGCCGGAGGCGACCGCCTCGTTGAGCTTGCGCACGTAGGTGCGCATGCGGGTGCGGCGGCCCTTGTTGAGTATGGTGCGGCGCTCGATTTTGCGCGCCATTTTCTTCGCCGAGCGAGTATTCGCCATGTGTCTTCAAGCTCTCTCGTTCACGCCGGCGGCCCGACATGGCGCTGGCTGGAAAATTCGATAAGGCGCGGCGTATAGCTCCCGGCAGGCGGGGCGTCAACCGCGATCGGCTGAAACGGCCTAGCGATGCTTGAAATGCGCCGCTCTTTTATCAGCGAAAGCGGCCATGCCCTCGCTCTGGTCTTCGGTGGCGAACTGGGACTGGAAAACGCGGCGCTCAAAGCGCACGCCTTCGGTCAGGCCCATCTCGAACGCCATGTTGATGGACTCCTTGGCCATCATGGCGATGGGAAGCGATTTCGAGGCGATGGAGGACGCCGCCTCCATGGCGGTGTCCAGCAGCTCGTCGGCGGGTACGACCCGGCTGACCAGCCCGGCGCGCTCGGCCTCTTCGGCGCCCATCATGCGCCCGGTCAGGCACATGTCCATGGCCTTGGCCTTGCCCACCGCGCGCGGCAGGCGCTGGGTGCCGCCGGCGCCCGGCATGACGCCCAGATTAATCTCAGGCTGGCCGAACTTGGCGGTCTCGGCGGCGATGATGAAATCGCACATCATGGCGATCTCACAGCCTCCGCCCAGGGCGTAGCCGGACACCGCGGCGATGATCGGCTTGCGAAACCGCGCCACGCTCTCCCACGTCTCCGCGAACGGATCGTGCTTGTAGAGCGAGATGAAGTCCTTTTCCTGGAGCTCCTTGATGTCGGCGCCGGCCGCGAAGGCCTTGGCCGAACCGGTCAGCACCACACAGCCGATCTCCTCGTCCTTCTCGAACGCGGCGAGAGCGGCGGTCAGCTCGGTGGTGAGCTCGTCGCACAGCGCGTTCAGCGCGGCCGGGCGGTCCAGGGTGATGACGCCGACGCGCCCTTCGGTCTTGGTCTGGATGGTGTTGTAGGCCATGCGGCCCTCCAAGCGGTCTGGGGCGCGCCTTGATGAGCCGGGGCGCGCGCTGGGAAACGACAAAACGCGCGCCGCTATACACGAAGCCCGCGCCGGGGTCGACACCCCGGCGCGGGCCCGTTCAGGCGCGGGTCATGCTAGCGGCGGGTGACCGCGTGGCCATTGGCCTCCAGAAGCGCGATCACGCCGCTCTCGCCCGGCATGTGGCCGGCGCCGACGGCCACGAAGGCGTCCTGATCGGACGCCAGCGCCGCCTCGATCTGCGGGATCCAGTTCTGGTTCCGCTCCACGATCAGGGTCTGGTAGAGCGCGGCTGAAGCCTCACGCATGTCCTGGTTGAACACCCGGTCCAGCGTCGCCATGTCGCCGACAGCCCAGCCCTGGACCATCTCGGTGAGCAATTCGGGTTCCTCCACCATCTGGGCGATCCCGACTTCGAAATTGGCGACCTGGGTCTCCAGCGGCTGACCTGAAAGGAAGCCCAGCTGCTCTGCGACCGTTTCAAAGTATCCGAATTCCTTGCCCGCCTCCCGAGCCGCGTCGGACAGGCGCGCCTCGACGCCGGAGTTCGGATCATAGCCGCCCGCCACAATCTGGAGCACAGCCAGATTCACGCTTGCAAGCCAGGGCTTGAGCGGATCCATCTGCGCGGCGAGAACGTCGGCCGGCGCGCCGAGACGCTCGGCGATCGTCGCCATGTCCGCCTTGGCTTCGTCACTGATCAGCGAACTCAAGGTGACGCCCGACTCGTTCAGGCCAATCTGAGGAATCAGCGCGGCGACTTGCTGCTGGGCTTCCGGCGAGATGGCGTCCGCCTCGAAATAGACGATCTCGGCGTCTTCCAGAGCCGCGTCCACGGCCGGGGTGCGCCAGGTCAGCTCCGGCGGCAGGATGTGAACCGTTCCGAACAGATAGACGGTGGAGTCTTCGTCGGAGATAGACCACAGGGCCGGGCTCGCCTCGATGGCGGCGTAGTCGGTCTGGGCGGTGGCGGCGCCGGCGAGGCTCAGCCCGGCCAGAAGCGCGGCGCCGAGCGCAGCGGTGGATTTGAGAATTTTCTTCACGGTGTCCCTCATGTGTCGAACAGCTCTGTCAGTTCAGATGCGGTCAGGCCCGGCTTGTTGCACCGGATGGATGTGATCGTTTGATGGCCGCCCCCGGGAGCGCAGCCTCGCCGTTGATGATTACACGGGTGAAATCGGTTGCGGCGCAACCTCATAGACCCGCGGCTCTCCTGGCGAGCGCTATGGTTATATCCAGCTATTTGTTGTGAGTCTACAACAATAAGAGAAGTATGTACAAAATTTCATACTTCACCTAAGGGTTGGTCACCGCTGGCATTTTGGGCAGAAGAAGGTGGAGCGCGCCGACTGGACGATGCGGGTGATGACGCCGCAATCGCCGCGCCTGCACGGTTCACCCTCGCGGCCATAGGCGTCGAAGCTGTGCTGGAAATAGCCCATGGCGCCGTCCGCCCCGGCATAGTCGCGCAGGGTGGACCCGCCCGCCTCGATGGCCTCGGCGATGACGCTGCGCACCGCCGGCGCCAGGCGCTCGGCGCGCGCGCCGGGGATGGAGCTGCACAGCCGCCGCGGAGAAATCCGGGCGCGCCACAGTGCTTCGCAGACATAGATATTGCCCAGACCCGCCACGACCGTCTGGTCGAGCAGGCCGGCCTTCACCGGGCTCCTGCGGCCCGCGAAAGCCTCACCGAGCGCGGCTGAGGAAAACCCGTTGGAGTCCGGCTCCGGCCCCAAATCCCTGAGGTAGGCGTTGGCGCCCTCGTCCGCAGTGGCGAACAGATCCATGAATCCAAACCGGCGCGGATCGTTATAGGTGACCTGAACCCCGCCCTCCATCTGGAAGACGACATGGTCGTGCTTGGGGTTGGCCGCCGGCGCGTAGACGAAATCGCCCGGCTGGCGGCGCACGTCCTCGGCCTCGATGGAGAACCGGCCCGACATGCCCAGATGCATGAGCAGCGTCTCGCCCGAGCCCAGGCGCACCAGCAGGTATTTCGCCCGCCGGTCGATACGCTCGACCTTCGTTCCGGTGAGCCGGGCCTCGAACCCGTCCGGCAGCGGAAACCGGAGATCGGGCCGGTTCGCCCGTGCGACCAAAATGCGACGCCCGGCCATGGCCGGTTGCAAACCCCGGCGCACGGTCTCGACTTCCGGCAATTCAGGCATCACCCTTCCCCCATGATCTCGGTTCGAGGGGAACTCTAGCGATGGCGCGCGACGGCGCGAGCCCGAAGGGCGCCGAAATGGCGGCCGGCCTCGCCGTGTGCGCCTTGCACGCCACGGCCGAGCGGCGCGCCGGCGCGGATCATCCTGCGCTCTATGGCGCCGGTGATAATCCCTGGACGGACCAGATTGCGCGCGAGCTGCGCGACGCCATAGCCGACAGGCTGGACCCCGACCACGCCCGATGTCACGCGGTGGCCGCGCACTGGCGTTCTCCCGACATGCTCAAGGACAGCCCCGTCCTGGCCGCGGCGCATCCGCTCTATGACATCGCCTGGCGGATCTACGCCGAGGACGGCGCCGCGCTGCTGGCCCAGACGCTTATCGCTGAATGTCCCTGGCGCGGGGGATGGCGCGGCCTCTCCGGCGCCGCCGACCGACTCGCCCAGGGCCGGGCCGATGTGAAGCTTTTGTGCGCCATGGACGATCCGGCGCGGGCGGTGGGCGAGATGACGCTGGCAGAAGCCTGCGCGTTTCGCATCGCCGCCTTCGCGCCGCCCGGAGACGACGTGATGCTGGCGTTCTACGGCCAGGCGGGAAGCTGGCGCGAGACCGCCGGGTTCTCCATCTTCACCTATGTCACCGGACGCGACCGGGTCGAGGCGGTGAACCCGCAGGCCTGATCGGGAGTTAGGGGGCGAGACCCCTCCCACGATTTCCCGGCAGAGAAGGCCTTTTCCCCATGCGCATCTCACCTCCCGCCGCACTCGCCGTCCTGTCGGCCCTCGCCCTCACCGCCTGCGGCGACAATACCGGCGATCCCTCGCCGGGCTCCGCAGACCCTTATGAGGACAGCGAGGTCCTGGCCTTCGCGTGCGGCGAGACCCGGGTGGAGGCGCGTTTCCTGACTGAGACCGTCCGCATCGTGGTGGACAGCGCCACCTATGACCTGACCCGCGTCAATGCCGGCGCTGAGACCGGGACGCGCTACGAAGCGCCCAACGAGCCCGCTCTGGCGTTCACGGCCATGGGCGAGGCTGCGGTTCTGTCCCTGCCCGGCGACCCCGACCTTGAGTGCCGCCTGGTCGATGCGTAAGCGCGCCGCACCCTGAAGGCTGGCGCTCGCGCCCGGCCCGATCTAGTTTCTCGCCCATGAGCAAAGACACCGCCTCCTTCGGCTTCAAGGACGTCGCCCGCCAGGACAAGCAGGGCCTTGTCCGGCAGGTCTTCGATTCCAGCGCCCGCCGCTATGATCTCATGAACGATCTCATGAGCATGGGCGTACACCGTGTGTGGAAGGAAATCGCCATCACCAAGGCCGGGCCGCGCCCGGGCGCGCGGCTGATCGACGTGGCTGGCGGCACCGGCGATCTGGCGCGCGACTTTCTCGACCGCGCCGACGCCATGCAGAAGCGCCGTGGCGGAGAGCTCGCCGAAGCGGTGGTCGCCGACATCAATGAGCAGATGCTGCGCGCCGGCCTCAAGCGCGGCGCGCGCGACCGGCTGGACTGGGTCACCGCCAACGCAGAGACCCTGCCCTTTGACGACGCCAGCGCGGACGCGGTCACCATCGGCTTCGGCATCCGCAACGTCACCGACCGCATGAAGGCGCTCGGCGAAATGCGCCGGGTGCTCAAGCGCGGCGGCCGGTTCGTGTGCCTGGAGTTTTCCCGGCCCACCACGCGCATGCTGGAGAAGATCTACGACGCCTGGTCGTTCAACGCGATTCCGGTGCTCGGCGAGACCATCGCGAAGGATCGCGACAGCTATCAGTATCTGGTGGAGTCCATCCGCCGCTTCCCGCACCAGTCGGCTTTCGCGGCCGAGCTGGAAGAGGCCGGGTTCAGCCGCGTCAAAGTGGACAATCTCTCCGGCGGGATAGCCGCCATCCACACCGGCTGGAAGCTCTAGACCTTCCGGTTTGCTGCAGCATAGACGCGCGAAGCCATCGCGGGCTCCATCCGGAAATGCTGCAGCATTTTGGGTGCAGCATTTTCTGCGGTTTCGATCTAAAACCTATCCATGACAGGCGCTTAGATGACCGATGAAGGCGCACGCCCGAAACGGAGCGCCGGCGTGAATCGTGTGGAAAATGCTGCAAGATCGAATGCGGCGATCGAGGCCACCGAGAAACCGGCGGGCGCTCGCTGAAGATCGTCCTAGCCGCGCTCGACGATGTTCACATGGCCCATCTTGCGGCCGTCACGCGTCTCGCGCTTGGCGTAGAGATGGAGCACCGCGCCGCGCTCGGTGAGCCAGCGCTCCCAGCCGTCGGCGTCAGACCCGATCAGATTGATCATGCGCGCCGGCGCCATGGGCGCCGGATCGCCCAGCGGCCAGCCGGCCACCGCGCGCATGTGCTGCTCGAACTGATCGGTGAGGCAGGAATCCTGCGTCCAGTGCCCGGTATTGTGCACGCGCGGCGCGATCTCGTTGACCAGAAGCCGGCCGCCTTCCAGCGCGAACAGCTCCACCGCCAGCACGCCCACATAATCGAGCGCCTCCAGGAGCGCCGTCACGATCCGCAGCGCCTCGGCGCGCACTGCGTCCTCCGCCTCGGCCGGAGCGATCGTCTCGCGCAAAATGCCGTCGGCGTGCCGGTTCTCGCTCAAGGGAAACGCTTCGATGACGCCGTCCACCGAGCGGGCTGCGAGGATGGAGAGCTCCCGCTCGAACGGGGCGAACGCCTCCAGGATCGCAGCGCGCGCGCCGATCGCCTCAAAGGCGGCTTCGGCCTCTTCAACGCGGCGCACCACCTGCTGGCCCTTGCCGTCATAGCCAAAGCGCCTTGTCTTCAGGATGCACGGCACGCCAAGCGCCTCGGCGCCAGCGCGCGCATCGGCGGCGGTGTCGACGGCGCGAAACGCCACGGTGGGCGCGCCGTGATCATTGAGGAATGTCTTCTCGGTGAGCCGGTCCTGGGCCGCCTCCAGCGCGTTCGCGCCGGGGCGCAGGGGTGCGTACTTGGCCGCTTCCAACGCGGTCTCAACCGGCACGTTTTCAAATTCGTAGGTGACCGCGTCGACGCTTTTTGCAAACCGCGCCACGGCGGCGAGATCGTCATAGGCGGCGGTGACGGTTTCAGCCGCGACCCGGCTCGCCGGGCAGTCGGGCTCGGGATCGAAGATCACCACGTCGAGACCCAGGCGCGCGCCGGCGAGCGCCAGCATGCGTCCCAGCTGTCCGCCGCCGAGAACACCGATCCGCGAGCAGGGCGTGAGGCGGGTCATCTAGTCCTCGACGGTGTCGGGAACGGAATCCGTGAGCGCGGCGCGATAGGCCTTCACCCGCTCCATGAGCGCAGGATCGCCGAGCCCGAGAATCGAGGCGGCCAGGATTGCGGCGTTCTTCGCGCCGGCCTCGCCGATGGCCAGCGTGCCCACCGGAACACCGCCGGGCATCTGGACAATGGACAAAAGGCTGTCGAGTCCGGAGAGCGCCTTTGATTGCACCGGAACGCCCAGCACAGGCAGGTGGGTCATGGAGGCGACCATGCCCGGCAGGTGCGCCGCGCCGCCGGCTCCGGCGATGATCACCTGAACGCCCCGGTCTGCCGCCGCCCTGGAAAACTCCACCAGCCGGTCGGGGGTGCGGTGCGCACTGACCACACGCGCCTCATAGCCCGCGCCGAGCTGATCAAGCAGATCGGCGGCGTGCTTCATGGTCGGCCAGTCGGACCTGGAACCCATGATGATGGCGATGGGTGCGGCGGTGGTGGATCTGGCGCTTTCGGCCATGGGTCACAAACCCTTCGGGCGCTGGAAAGCGCGGCACAGTACGCACCGCGGCCGCGCCGTCAAGAAAAAGCGGTGTTCGCGTCAGCCTTTGCAACCGCGCTCAAGCCCGCCGGGCACGGTCAGGCGCACACGGGCCCGCCTGAACCCTTCTTTAACCCCCGCACGCCATGGTTAGCGGAGCGTTCACCATGGCGAAGGAGACGCCTCATGCGCATTCGGCCCGGCGATCCGGTCGGCGCGGCGGCACGGCGCGAGCCGGCCGGGCGCGCAAAAGACGCGAGCACGGCTTCCGCTGCATCGCAGGCGAGCGCCCCGCGTGACACAGCCTCCATCATGGGCGTCCCGGAATCGGAACTGACGCCGAACGTGCAGCGCGCCCTGCTGACCCTCATGGGCGAGGTGGATCAGATGCGCCGGGAGACTGAGTCCCTGCGCGCGAAAATCCGTGATCTTGAGACCCTCGCCGACCGCGACGTCTTCCTGCCGGTGCTCAATCGCCGCGCCTTCCTGCGCGAGGTCTCCAAGGCGTTGTCTCTGGCCGAACGCCACGACGCGCCGAGCGCATTGGTGTATTTCGATCTCAACGGCTTTAAACAGATCAACGACACCCACGGCCACGCTGCGGGCGATGCGGCGCTTGAGAAAGTCGCCGAGCTTCTGGTCGCCCATGTGCGCGAAACCGACGCCGTGGGCCGTCTGGGCGGCGACGAATTCGGCGTCGTGCTCACCCTGACCGCCGCCTCGGCCGCCGAGCACAAGGCCGCCGAGCTCGCTCAGGCCATCGCCGACACGCCGATCCTGCACGAGGGTGAAGCGCTGCGCCTGGGCGCGGCCTGGGGCGTGCGCACGCTGGAGCGCGGCCTCGCCGTGGAGACCGCCATGGCCGAAGCCGACAAGGCCATGTACGCGCGCAAAATCCGCGCCGCATAAGTGTCCGGCGCGCTTCTGACCGGCTTCGGCCCGTTTCCCGGCGCACCGGTGAACCCCACCGCCTCCATCATCGCCAAAGCCGCCGCGTCGGACAGGGCGCGAACGCTGATCCTGAGCACGCGGTACGACGCCGTGCCCGGCGCTCTGGAAGCGGCGGCGTGCGAAAAGCCCGATGTGGTTGTGATGACCGGCCTCGCCGTTGCAGCGGACCGGGTGCGCATCGAGCTTCTGGCCCGCAATCAAAGTCCGCCCGGACGCCCCGACTCGTCAGGCAAGGTCTGGACCGACGGCGTGATCGAGCGAGGCGGGCCGGACACGCGGGAAACCACCGCCGACCTGCCGGCCCTTTTCATGGCGTTGCAGGAGGCGGGCGTCGAGTCCGAGATCAGCCGGGACGCCGGCGGCTATGTCTGTAATTTCGCCTACTTCCATGCGTTGAGGCGGTTTGAGGCGGCCCGGATCGTCTTCGTCCACCTGCCGCTCACCGAGACCGCATTCGCAGAAGCGGTCCGCGCCGGCCTTAGCGACGGGCCGGCGCGCCAACGCATCCTCCCCGAAGCCGAAGCGGTCCGGGCGGTGTGCGCAATCGTGTCCTCCCAGCTGGGCTAGCGGTGCAAGCCAGGGTCAGCTAAGCGGATCTACGCGATGATGTCGGGGTTGAGCATGTCTTCGAGCTGGAAGATCGCGTCTTTAAGGACCAGCTTGCGCCGCTTCAGCCGCATCACTTTCAGCTGATCGACGACGCCGCACATGGTCAGAGCGCCGACTTCATCATCGAGGGAGCGGTGCTCGCGCTGCAGCTCGTCCAGGCGGCGCTTCAGCGCCGTTTCGTCGAATTGACCGTCCATGGGCTGGTTCGCCTCCAACCGTCTGCAGCGCTCGCCGCCTCGCCGTCAGGGCGGAAGAGCGCGCACGATATCAGATTCAAATATACGAGCCGGCTGCGCGTCGTGACGGCGCGCATGACCAGCTTTGAGGCGAGTATATTACACGTTTTCCACCGCCGAGAAAACGGTCTCGATAAAGCCGCCCACCGGCGCGTCCGGACCGCACCGGGCCGCGTACACATCCAGACGGCTGCGGCACAGGCTGGGCACGTCGCCGCCGGAGAGCGGCGGGCAGGCTGGAGACAGGCCCGCCAGCGCCAGTTGCTGGAGGCGTTCGCCCTCCAGCTCGGCGGCGAGCACCTGTTTGCGAAACGCCGCGGCGGCGTCCGGCGCGATGAAGTCCGGCGCCGGCTTCAGCCCGTCGCGCGCTTCACGCAGGGGCTGAACGACGCGGGCGCGCCACAGGGCGCCCAGCTCGATCGCCCGACCCAGGGCAGCGCCGGGATCGCGGCCGGTGATCACCGTCCACACGATCCAAAGCGCGATGTTCACATCCAGGCCCGCCTCCTGCAGCGCCAGGCAGGCCTCCTTCACGCCGGGGCGCGAATAGAGCGCGGTGGAGAAGCTCCAGAAGCCCGGCTTGGCTCCACGTTCTGCGGTGTCGTTGCGCGCAGGCGGGGTCATTCGCTACGCTCGCGCCTGGCGCCGCGCGCCGCGCCGGGACGCCGGCCAAGCTCCAGATCCTCGCCCCAGCGCCGTGTCGGCGTCCAGTCGAGGCCGAACAGGTCCAGCGCGCGGCCCACGCTCTGATCCACCATCTCCTCGAGGCTCTTCGGCCGCGCGTAGAAGGCCGGCAAGGGCGGCATGATGATCGCCCCCATTTCGGTGAGCTGGGTCATCGTGCGCAGATGGCCCAGATGGAACGGCGTCTCGCGCACCATCAGCACCAGGCGCCGGCGCTCCTTCAGGCAGACATCGGCGGCGCGGGTGAGCAGCGAGCCGGTCACCCCTGTGGCGATCTCGCTCATGGTGCGCACCGAACACGGCGCCACCAGCATGCCTAGCGTGCGAAAGCTGCCAGACGCGATGGGCGCGCCCACATCGGGCATCTTGTAGGCGAATTCGGCGCGGCTGGAGAGCTCGGACGGTTTCAGTCCGGTCTCATAGGACAGGGTCATCTCCGCGGCTTTCGACGCCACCAGGTGGCGTTCGACGCCCAGCTCGGCCAGCGCGTCCAGGACGCGCAGCGCATACACAGAGCCGGATGCTCCCGACACCCCGACGATTAGCCGAGCCGGTTCAACCGCTTCTCTCATATCTTGTTGACGATGCGTCAAAATAGTCCGTGCTCCGGATCGTTTTGTGAATTTACAGGCGCCCGAAAGTAGTGGTTCAATTCTAGTCCCATTCAACAAGGGAGGCATATATGGCCGCTGAAGCACGCATTCGTGAGCTGGACGCCCGTCACCAGGCCCTGGATGTTCAAATCTCAGACGCGATGAAATCGCCCGCTTCAGACACGCTTCAAGTCGCCAGCCTCAAAAAACGTAAGCTCTGGCTTAAAGAGCAGATAGATCAGTTGCGGCGACGACAATAAGGCCGCTCTGGTTCCGGCGAAAGGCGGGCGCATCTGCGCCCGCCTTTTTCGTTTCGGGAACCGTCGCGCCGTTCGAGCCATTGCCGAACGGGGTGCGACGCACCATCGTTAGTCCTTCGACCCACCACCTGGAGCCCGTCATGGCGCTTGCCCGCATCCTTGTTCGCCTCGCCGCCCTCGCCGGTCTCGCCGCGCTCGCCCTTGGCGGCCCGGCGCTCGCCCAGCCGCAGCGCCTGTGCCCCGACGGATACGCCGCGCTGGAGGCGGGCGAACCCGAGACCGCCGTCACCGCGTTCGAGGCCTGCCTTTCCGAGCAGCTCTACGACTGGCCGGTGGAGGCCGAGCTGCGCGCCCGACTCGGCGCCGCTCAGCTGGCCCTGGGCGAAGGCGAAGCGGCTCTCTTGAGCTATAATCAGGTCTTCGCCCTGGTGCAGAGCAATGGCGGCGATGGGGACAATCCCCTCATGCGCCGCAACCGGGCGGTCGCCTACATGCAGCTCGACCGGGCGCAAGAGGCGCTGGAAGACATTGAACGCGCGCTGCGTGCGGCCCCGGGCGACGCCTTCACCCAGCTTCTGGCCGGCTCGGCCTATCTCGACCTCGACCGTCCCGAGGAGGCCGTTGCGGCCTTCGACGCCGCCCTGCGGACCGATCCCGAATATCTGTCGGCCTGGATCGGGCGGTCAGCCGCCTTTGTGGAGATGGGTCTGGAGGACCAGGCCGTCTCTGATGGCCGCGAAGCGGTGTCCATCGCACCAGAAGACGGCGGCGCCCTCAACGCCCTGTGCTGGGCGCTGGTGCAGGCGGGCCGCGCTTCGGACGGGCTGCAGATCTGCGACGCGGCGGTGGAGGCCGAGCCGGAGTCAGGACCCATCGTCCATTCGCGCGCCGCGGCGCTGGAGCAGCTCGGCCGCGACGAGGAAGCCGCCCAGCTCTACGCCCGCGCCCATGAGCTCGCCCCCGACGATCCGGAAATCACCGCCGATTACGAGCGCATCCACGGCGGCTGAGTCCGCCGCAGCCGCTTTCCACCACCAAGGGCGGCTCCCCCCGTTTACATGGACGGCCGCGAGGGGTTTGATCGCTCGCGAACAACCGGCACCGGAGACCATCATGCCGTCATCAGATCGCGTCGCCATAATAACGGGCGGCGCCAGGGGAATTGGCGCGGCATGCGCCCGCCGCTTCGTGGAGGAAGGCCTTCGCGTCGTCATCGCCGACAAGAACGAGAAGGCCGGCGAGGCGCTGGCCAAGGATCTCGACGGGGGCAAGGAGCGCGTACTGTTTGTTCAGTGCGATGTCTCCGACAAGCTCGCCGTCGCCAATCTGATGGCCGAGACCCGCTCGGCTTTTGATCGGGTGGACGTGCTGGTCAACAACGCGGCGGTGATCGCCGGCGGCGATATTCTCGATCTCTCCACCGATGATTTCGACAAGGTGATGGGCGTCAATCTGCGCGGCGCCTTTCTGGTCGCGCGCGCCTGCGCCAGGCAGATGGTCGAGCAGATCGAGGCCGAAGGCTCGCGCGCCGAAGACTGCCGCAAGCGCTACGCCATCGTGAACATGAGCTCGGTCAACGCCGTGGTCTCCATCGCCGACCAGCTCGCCTATTCGGCCAGCAAGGGCGCGCTCAACCAGATGACCAAGTCCATGGCGCTGTCCCTGGCGCCCTGGGGCGTCCGGGTGAACGCGGTGGGGCCCGGCTCGATCAACACCGACATCCTCAAGGCCGTCGCCGACGACAAGGCGGCCATGAAGCGCATCCTCTCGCGCACGCCGCTGAACCGGCTGGGCGATCCCGACGAGATCGCCGGTGTCACCTGGTTCCTTTCCTCAGCCGACGCCAGCTATGTCACCGGCGAATGCATCTACGCCGACGGCGGCCGCCTGGCGCTGAATTATGTGATGAAGCCGGAAGACTACGAGGATTAGGATTAGTCCTCATTCTCAAGACTTTCCGCTCGCTTGACGGGAAAGTCCAAGGCTATGGCAGCGCAAAGAGGCGAAATTTGTGGGGCTTGAAATAGCAATCTTGGCGATAGCACTGGCGGTCGCCAGCCAAGAGGGCTACCCGCCTGTCGATCTGGTGAGCCTCCAGCCTGAGACAGCCCAATTCGTCTACGCCCCCGACACTTCTGATCATGAGGCCGCCCAGATTCAGGCCATGAGGCAAACGCTTCTGCAGATTGAGGCCGGTCGAGTGATATATCGGAGCGATCTGCAGATTGGACTGTTCAGACTTTCAGGATCGCGAGCCCGATGGCTGAGCGTTTTCGATATTGATCATGGTCAGCCGTCGTGGCCGTCATCTGTCGAAACCCAAATCGCCGCCGTAGGTCTTCAGGAATTTGGAGACCCAATTCTGGTTGGCGAAACGCGATTCCTCAGCGTGAGCCAAATCACGACACGCGAGCCCGAGCCGACAGAACATGCGGGAGACTTTACCGTCACCTATTCAGGATGCGAGCAAAGCACGGTCCTGGGTACAGAGATGCTGGTTGCGCGGTTCGAAACAACCACGTTCCAGCTGCTTCGCGGCTCTGACGGCTGGAGCGTCGATCAACTGGTTGCGCACTATGAAATCGCCCCAAGCCTCGGATGGGCTGTCGCCCGGACCGTCAATGGCGAACGTATGATCTTGACCGAAATTAATGACATTGAACGCGAATAGCGTGAGCGTCTTATTTGCAAGAAAAAGCCCGGCCTTTTCGGGCCGGGCTTGATCGTTCGGGCGGATGGCGCGGACGCTGGCGCGCCTAGTCCTTCTTGCCGAACAGCTCGTCCAGCGTGGTGGGCGAGTTGGAGGATTCGCGATCCTCGGCGGGCTTCAGCGTATCCTCTTCCTTCTCGATGGCGCCGTCGGCCTCCATCTGCTTGCGGCGTTCGGAGGCTTTGGACACCAGCGCGTCCAGATCAATCTGGGTGCACAGGCCCAGCGAGACCGGGTCGGTCGGCTTGATGTTCTGCGCATTCCAATGGCTGCGCTCGCGCACGGCCTGGATCGTGGTCTTGGTGGTGCCCACCAGCTTGGAGATCTGCGCGTCGGTCAGCTCAGGGTGATTGCGCACCAGCCAGGCGATGGCGTCGGGGCGGTTCTGGCGCCGCGACAGCGGGGTGTAGCGCGGGCCCTTGCGCTTGGTTTCCTGAAACTCGGAGTATTTCGGCTTGGAGGCCTCCATGCGGTAGGCGGCGCTCTTCTCCGCCTTGTCCAGCTCCTCGCGGGCCAGCTGGCCGGAGGCCACCGGATCGGTTCCGCGCACGCCGGCCGCCACGTCGCCGTCGGCGATGCCCTTGATCTCCAGATGGTGCAGACCGGTGAAGTCGGCGATCTGTTCAAAGGTCAGGGCGGTGTTGTCCACCAGCCAGACCGCAGTCGCCTTCGGCATCAGAATTTCGGCCATGATCCAATCCTCGTCACAAATAAAGAAAAGCCCGGCGCGGTCGCCGGGCTTTTCCGTGGAACCGACCCTTGCATCGCATCTCGTTCAGCAAGGGATTTGCACGCCTGTATACATGCAAGGCTTCGCGCTGGAAATACCCGGCGAACTCTGGCGACAGCGCCGGGCGGGCAGGGCCGCCGCTTGGTCAGGGCGTCAGCAGAATCTTGCCGGAATGGGCCATGGAATCCATGCGCTCATGGGCTTTGACGACTTCGTCCAGCGTGAAGCGGGAATCGATCACCGGGCGCACGGCGCCGGCCTTTATCCACGGCCAGACCCTGGCCTTCACCGCGTCGGCGATGGCCGCCTTGTCCGCGTCGGAGCGCGGGCGCAGGGTGGATCCGGTGAGGGTCTGGCGCTTGACCATGAGCATCGTCAGATCGACCTCCACCCGCGCGCCCTTCAGGAAAGCGATCGTGGAAATGCGCCCGTCGGTCCTGAGCACGTTCAGGTTCTTCTGCACGTAGTCGCCGGCCACCATGTCGAGGATCACGTCCGCGCCGCCGGCCGATTTCACCTCGGCCTCCCAGTCGCCGGTCTTGTAATTCACCGCCAGATCCGCCCCGAGCTCTCGGGCGAGCGCACATTTCTCGTCGGTGCCCGCGGTGGTCATCACCATCGCGCCGTGGGCTTTAGCCATCTGGATCGCCGTGGTGCCGATCCCGCTGGTTCCGCCATGGACGAGGAAGTGCTCGCCCGGCGCGAGACGCGCGCGGTCAAACACATTCACCCACACCGTAAAAACCGTTTCGGGAAGCCCGCCCGCGTCCACGAGCTCGACGCCTTCGGGGGCGGAGATCACCGAGCCGGCCTTCGCTCGCGCGATGTCGGAATAGCCGCCGCCGGCCACCAGAGCGACCACCGGCTCTCCGGTCCTGAACGGCGCGCCCTCGCCCGCCTCGCGCACCGTGCCGGAGACCTCCAGGCCGAGCCCTTCGGGCGCGCCTTGCGGCGGCGGATACAGCCCCATGCGTTCAAACACGTCGGGACGGTTCACCCCCGCCGCGGCGACGTCGATGAGCACTTCGCCCGGCCCCGCCGGGGCGAGCGTGCGCTCCTCGATGCGCAGGGCGTCCGGACCGCCGGGCTGCGGCGCGGTCACGATTCGGGTGCGATGGGCCATGGGTGGGGACTCCTTGAGGCAGATGGTCTATCGTTTGAAGCCTTGTGCCATGAGAGACGGGGCGAAGGCCATGTTTCACGACGAACCGCTGCGCAAACCCGACGCCGTGATCACTCCGGGAGAGGATTTGTCCCTGCTGGGGATCGAGCAGCTGGCCGAGCGCCGGCGCGTTCTGGAGCACGAGATCACCCGCATCGACGCCTTGACCGAGCAGAAAAAGGCCGGGCTCGCCTCGGCGGAGAGCATTTTCAAAAAGCCCTGATGATCTGGCCCCTTGCTTGCACCTGACCGGTGCGACCCGTCCGCATCCGGGACAGTCCCGGGGCGAACGGCCTGAAACAAGAAACCGCTGTAGAACGGATGACGCGATGAGCCCGGTGAACCCGATAAAAGGCACGCCCGATATCGAAACCCGCGTGGCCGATTTCGCCGGCTCGGAGATGTTCCGGCGCCTGTTCCGAGAGGGCATGGACCTGGTGGAGGAGACCGCGACCTATCTTGACGGTCCCGGCCGCGACGACGCCAAGCGGCTGGGCCGCACCGGCGCCCTGTCCTACGCTGCCGACTCCATGGCGCTGACCACCCAGCTCATGCAGTGCGCCAGCTGGCTTTTGACCCAGCGCGCGGTGTCTGAAGGCGACATGAAGCCGGGCGAAGCCGCCGAGGCGCGCTACCGGCTCACCGCCCCGAAACTGAAAGACGCCGTGTGGCCGGCCGGTGATGATCCCTGCCCGCCGCGCCTGGGCGATCTGGCGCTGCGCGCGCGCACCCTGCACGAGCGCCTGTCCCGGCTCGACCGCTCACTGTTCGAAGCGGAAACCGAAACCGCCCGCCCCCCGGAAAACCCCGTCGCCGGACAGCTCGACCGCCTCAACCAGGCGTTTGGCGGCTAGCCGCCATCGGCCTTCTTCCTGGCGTAGTGGCGCGCCGCTTTTTCGCGGTTCCCGCAGGCCGCCATTGAGCACCAGCGGCGCGGACGGCCGCGACCCCGGCTGAGAAACAACCAGCTGCAGCGCTCACATTCGCGCACCGCCGCCAGATCGCCTCCGGTGAGCAGACCTTCGGCGTCCAGCGCAAGCCGGTCGCTGAGAAGATCGCCGCCGGACCGCCCGGACTGCGCGCGCCAGGCGTATCCGGCGCCCGCGCCTTCCAGAACCGCCCTTGACCGCGCGTCGCTGATCCAGCTCCCCACCGCGGCCAGCGCGTCGGCCGGCGTGGGCCGCCCCGCCGACGTGGCGGCGAGCACGGCGTGCAGCGCTTCGCGCCGGGCGATCAGAGGCGGCCGGGCGAAACGCCCGCGCAGCGACGCAGCTTCCGCCGGGGACAAGAGACCTGACCAGACGCCCCAGCCCAGCACGGCGGCATGCCCGGACAGACGTTCTGACCGGCGCGTTTTCGCACCGCCGCCCGCCGTGTTGAGAAAATCAAGGATCGGCGCGCCGCCGATATCGCTCCACTCCGGATCCAACCATTAATCTCCCACCAAAAGGTTAGACTTTTACGCCTAACTTTAATATGACCCATTAACGGTTATAGGGAGACGGGCGGCCATGCAAATCGACCTTTCCGAGACCTTCCTCTTCGAGGCGGAGACGGTCCGCTGGGGGACGCTTGGCGATCCCGGCGCACCGCCCCTGGTGATGATCCACGGCACGCCGTTCTCAAGCCAGGTCTGGCGGCGCATCGCCCCCTCGCTGGCGCGCACGCGCCGGGTCTATCTGTTTGATCTGCTCGGATACGGCCTGTCTCAGCCTGAGACCGCACGCGACGTTTCGCTCAGAGTTCAAAACCGGCTTCTGGGGGCGCTGCTGGACCACTGGAGACTGAGCGCACCAGAGGTGCTCGCCCACGATTTCGGCGGCGCCACTGCGCTGCGCTCCCATCTGCTGGACCAGCGAGACTTCGCCAGCCTGACCCTGGTCGACCCGGTGGCGCTCCGCCCCTGGGGCTCGCCCTTCGTGGCCCACGTACGTGAGCATGAGGCGGCCTTCGCCGGCATGCCCGATTACGCCCACGCGGCGCTGCTGGGCGCCTATATCCAGACCTCAGCCCATCGCGCCCTGTCGCCGGCCGATCTTGACGTCTACACGGCGCCCTGGCGCGGTTCGATGGGCCAGCCGGCGTTTTACCGCCAGATCGCACAGATGGATGAGGCCCACACCGACAAGGTGGAGGCGCACCTAAGCGCGATGCGCTGTCCGGTAAGGCTGTTATGGGGCGTGGAGGACCAATGGATCCCCATCGAGACCGGGCGCAGGGTCGCAGCGCGGCTCAAGCCGGAGGCGTTCTGGGAAATCCCCGGCGCGGGACATCTGATGCAGGAGGACGCACCCGAAGCGATCATGGCCGCGCTGGCGCATACCGGACCGCGCGCTGTCTGACACGCGGCCCCAAAACGAAAAACGCCCGCAGTCGAGGGGGGACTGCGGGCGTTCCTCTAAAGGCTTCGACGGAGCTGGGCTCTCGCCGCCCGATCGAGGGGGGATTGGACGGTTTTTAAACGCCGAAACCTTTGAACTTGTCTTTGAAGCGCGAGACGCGACCGGCACGGTCGAGCAGAGTCTGCGTGCCGCCGGTCCAGGCCGGGTGGGTGCGCGGGTCGATGTCCAGATTGATGACATCGCCTTCTTTGCCGTGGGTCGAGCGCGTCTTGAAACGGCTGCCGTCGGTCATCACCACTTCGATGAAGTGATAGTCCGGGTGAATGTCCTGTCTCATGGCGCGTCGCCCTCTTGAACGTCCGCGGGCGGCTGCTTTGGCAGTCCGCCCGCTGAAGTAATCCTGCCTAATTTGAGGCGCGGTGTATACACGCGCGTGATCGCGGGTTCAAGCCGGGATTCACACCGCAAGACTCTTCAATGATTTAGGCCTCGCGCTGCTCTGCGTTTCCTGTGGATATCCGGCGCAATTCCCCTCAACCGGACGAAGTTCTCCGCCGCCGCACGCGTCCGGGTATTCTCTCTTTCTCTCAAAAAGCGAGCGAAAAGGGAATTGTGATGCTGCAGCGTGCGCTGACCGCCGTCCTCAAATGGGAGGGCGGCTATGTGAACCATCCCAGTGATCCCGGTGGCGCCACCAATATGGGGATCACCCAGAAGACGCTGGAGGGCTGGCGCGGCGCGCCGGTCACCGCCGAGGACGTGAAGGCCCTCATTCATGAAGAGGCCGAGGCGATCTACGAGGCACGCTACTGGAGCGCGTGCCGGTGCGACGCCTTCCGGTGGCCCGTGGCGCTCATGGTGTTCGACGCTGCGGTCAATCACGGGCCGGGCCGGGCCGCCAGGCTGTTGCAGGAGGCGCTGGGCGTGACGGCGGACGGGGCGATCGGCCCGGTGACCCTGGGCGCGGCGCAGACGAAAGACCCTGCGTCGCTCGCCACCGAGATCGCCGCACGCCGCATGGTGTTTTACGGCTCGCTGAAAACCTTCAAGACGTTCGGCCTGGGCTGGTCGCGGCGCCTGATGGACGTGCTTGGCGCAGCGCTGACGCCGGAGCGCTAGACCTCCAGGTCAAGGCAGGCCCCGGGGCCGCCTCGCGCGCAGCCCCCGCTTGCCGATAGGCGGGGGCGCTGTTACATGGGCGCGCAACTTTCCGGCGCCCCGTATTCAGGGCGCGCCCGACGCCCCTCGCGTCGCTTCAAGGACATCATGCGATGAAGATCAACGGCAACGAGATCAAGCCGGGCAACGTGATCAAGCACCAGGAGACGCTCTGGGTCGCGGTCAAGGCCGACCACGTCAAGCCGGGCAAGGGCGGCGCCTTTGCTCAGGTGGAGCTGAAAAACCTGCTGGACGGGCGCAAGCTCAACGAGCGCTTCCGCTCCGCCGACAAGGTGGAGAAGGTGCGCCTGGAGCAGAAGGACTTCCAGTATCTCTACCCCGAAGGCGAGATGCTGGTCTTCATGGACGTAGAAAACTACGAGCAGATCTCGTTGCAGACCGAGTTCGTCGGGGCCGAGCGCGCCTCCTATCTCAATGACGGCATGATGGTGACGCTGGAATTCTACGAAGAAAAGCCGATCGGCATCGAGCTGCCCACCTATGTGGAGCTTGAAGTGATCGAGACCGAGCCGGTGGTGAAGGGCCAGACCGCCGCGAACTCCTACAAGCCGGCCATGCTGTCTGGAAACATCCGCTCCTCGGTGCCGCCCTTCGTGGGTGTCGGCGAGCGTGTGGTTGTGGCCACCGAGGACGGCGCTTACGTGCGACGGGCTGACTAGTGGCTCAGGTTTCCGCCCTGATGCAGGTGATGACCGCCGCGGCCCGCAAGGCCGGGCGCAAGCTGGCGCGTGATTTCAACGAGATCGAGAATCTGCAGGTCTCGCGCAAAGGCCCCGCCGACTTCGTCACCAACGCCGACATGAAGGCCGAGGAAACCGTCTTTGAAGAGCTCTCCAAGGCGCGCCCCGGCTATGGCTTCCTCATGGAGGAGCGCGGCGTGGTGGAGGGCACCGACAAGTCCCATCGCTGGATCGTCGACCCGCTGGACGGCACGCTGAACTTCATGCACGCCCAGCCCCATTTCGCCGTCTCCATCGCTCTGGAGCGCGAAGGCGAGCTGATCGCCGGCGTCACCTATAATCCGGCCACCGACGAGCTGTTTCACGCGGAAAAGGGCCGCGGCGCCTATGTCAACGATCGCCGCCTGCGCGTGTCGGACCGGCGCAGCTTCCAGGAAGCCGTGATCGGCTGCGGTGCGCCCTTCTTCGGCAAGAAGGGCCATGCGCGCTTCTTGAAGGAACTGCACCAGGTCATGCCTCTGTGCGCCGGGATCCGGCGCAACGGGTCGGCGGCGCTGGACCTCGCCTGGGTGGCGGCTGGACGCTTTGACGCCTTCTGGGAACGCGATCTGAAGGCCTGGGACATCGCGGCCGGGATCGTCATGGTGCGCGAGGCCGGCGGCTTCGCCGGATCCCTCGATAACACCGGCGATGTGCTGGAGACCGGCAATATCGTGGCCGGCAATGAACACATCCTCGCAGAGCTGAAACTGCGGCTCGCCAAGGCGGCCTAGACGCCCTTTACGATTAAGCGGGAACTTGCGAGCCGGGGCGAGCGGGATCAGACCGCCCGCCCCGGATCCTCAGCGTTCTAGCGGCTGGCGTCAGAGCCGCTCGCCTGATCGGCCGCGGCCTGCTCGAACAGCGCTTCAAACCGGTCGCGGGCGCGGCCCGGATGACGCACCGAGCGCGCCTCTTCCAGGTTGGACGCCTCACCGGCCCCGACCTTGATCAGGGCGACCATGCCGGCGCCGTAGTGCGGCATGCATTTCACGCCATAGACGCCCTCACCGGTGACGGTGAAGCTGACATCCTGGTTCATGCGGCCCGCAAAGCCTTCAACGCCTTCGGGAAGCATGCCGTCGATGGACTGGGCGTTGTGGGCGCCCATGGCGTTGACGAACGTGACCGTGTCGCCGGATTCCACTTCCAGATAGGCCGGCTCGAAGACCATGGACTGGCCGTCAGAGCCGGCGTTGAGCATCCGGACTTCGTAATCCTCGGCCAGGGCGGCCGGGGTGAGCGCAAGCGCACCAAGCGCGGCGGAAAGTAGCATTTTTTTCATGGGTATATCCTGTTTGCTCCGGACACGGACCAGATCCGGCCTGCGCCGTTGATGAGCAGGGACATAGACGGGGCGCGCCGGGGTTCACTGCGTCAAAACGGCTGCGGCGAGCTGTCTCACAGGGGGCGGACGGGATGGCGGGTTCAGGCGTGCGACTGGGCGAGAATCTCCGCCGTCGCGGCAGGCCAGCCGCCCTTGCCGTCGCGCCAGTTTCCCTTCTGCACATCCAGCCGGATCAGCCTCTTGTCACCTAAGGTCACGATCACCTCGATGCCGAACAGACCGGAGTAGAGAGTAACGTGCAGCGGCGCGCTGAAGCCCGTCTGGGAGACCGGCAGCGTGAAGCTGCGGTCAGTGACCCAGTATCCGCCCGCGGCGCGGAGACAGACCCCGTCGAGCACGACCCGTTCCTGAGCCCACATCGTCCAGGACCAGGCGTTCTCGACGCTCAGCCGACGTCCGTCGATATCATAAATCCACCGTTTTCCGCGAAGATACATCGCTCCCTCCTCCGAGCCGCAAGAATGCCCTCATCACGATCATTGTACAACACTACAGGTTATAGGGGTTTTGCACGCCGCCGCCTCATTCGCGCCAACACCCTTGCGTTTGATGGCGTCAGAGGCCAAGCCTTGGGCCTTGAACGCTCAGACATCTCGAGGGGATTTGCGCCATGACCGGTAAAGACGCCGACGCGCCACGCGCCCGAAAGACGCGCTTCACCGGGCCGGGCCAGTATATCCTGTGGATGGGCGTCTTCCTGGCCGCCGTCACCCTCATGGCGCTGCTGCTGCACCGGCCCCTGATCACGGCCTTCGAGGCCAATCCGGCGATCAACGGCGTGATTCTCGGCGTCCTGCTGATCGGCATCGTCTACACCTTCGCCCAGGCCCTCGCCATCGGGCCCAGCGCGCGCTGGCTGGTGCGCCTTCATGACGCCGAGCATCCCGGCGAGCTACCCACCCCGCCTTCGCTCATCGCGCCCATGGCGGCGCTGCTCACCGATGCGGCGGACGGGCGCTCGCGCCTGTCGGCGGCGTCGGCGCGCGTGGTGCTGGACTCGGTCGCCGCGCGCATGGCCGAGAGCGGCGCCTTCACGCGCTATTTCGGCCGGCTGCTGATCTTCCTCGGCCTGCTGGGCACGTTCTATGGCTTGCTTCTGGTGGTGTCGGACGTGGGCGACGCAGTGCGCGCCGTGTCCAACAGCGCGTCCGGCTCCGGCGAGGAGCAGGCCACCGCCCTGATGAGCGCCATCGAGCAACCGATTTCGGGCATGGGCACGGCCTTCGCCTCCTCGCTCTTCGGTCTGGCCGGCTCGCTGATCATCGGCTTTCTCGAGCTGCAGGCGAGCCGGGCGCAGAACCGCTTCTACAACGAGGTTGAGGAATGGCTCTCCACGATCTCGCGCCTCTCCGCAGCAGGCCCGGCCGGGGCCGCGTCCAGCGAGGACGGCGCGGGCGGCGCCTATGTGGGCGCGCTTCTGGAACAGAGCGCCGAGGCGCTGGACCGGCTCTCCCACAATCTGGAGCGCCATACCCGCCAGCTTGAAACCATCATGACCAGGTTCGCCGACGAGGCGTCGGAGAGCCAGCGCGAAAGCGCCCGCATGCTTCGCGACGAGATCAAGGTGCTGGTGCGCGCCCTGGAAGCCCAGGCGCGCCTTAATCGCGAGCGCGGCGACCGTCCCGACAATTCCGCGCCACCACCGCCGGGGCGGGAGCGCTAGCCCATGTCGCTGCCGCGCCATCTTGCGTTCTCCCAGAGCGATTCCGGCGATTACTGGCCGGGATTCGTGGATGCGCTCGCCACGCTCCTTTTGGTGATCGTGTTCCTGCTGGCGGTGTTCACCGCGGGCCAGTTCGCCCTGTCCCAGGCCCTCACCGGCCGCGACGAGCAGCTGGCTGCGCTCAACGCCCAGCTGGCGACGCTGGCCGAGGAACTGAATCTCGCCCAGAGCGAAAACCAGACCCTGTCGCTGCGCGTGGGCGGGCTGGAAAGCCAGAACGCCACGCTTTCCGAGCAGAACGACGCGCTTTCAAGCCAGCTCGCCGGCCTGCAGGAGGGCCTCGCCGCCGCGCAGGCGAGCCTGACCGAGGAAGAAACCCTCAATGAGGAAGCCCAGGCCACCATCGCACTTTTGAACAATCAGATGGCGGCCCTGCGCGAGGAACTCGCCCGATTGAACGAGACGCTGAACGCCAGCGAGGCCCGCGAAGCCGAGCTGGAGGCCGAAGTGGTCAATCTGGGCCGGCGCCTGAACGCCGCCCTCGCCAGCGAAGTGGCGCGCCTGGCGCGCTATCGCTCGGAGTTCTTTGGCCGGCTGCTGGAGATTCTCGGCGACCGGTCCGGCGTGCGCGTGGTGGGCGATCGCTTCGTGTTTGAAACCGACGTGCTGTTCGGCTCCGGCTCGGCGACCCTGTCCGACAGCGGCCGCAGCTCGCTGGATCCCATCGCCGACGCCATTGTCCAGCTCACGCAGGAAATCCCGGACGATATCGACTGGGTTTTGCGCGTGGACGGCCACACTGATCCCGTGCCGCCCGGCCCCAGCCTTCCGTTTGCGACCAATTGGGAGCTTTCCACCGCGCGCTCGCTTTCGGTGATCGAATACCTGATTGATCGCGGTGTGCCGCCCCGGCGGCTTCTGGCGGCCGGCTTTGGCGACAACTACCCGATCGCCGAAGGCCGCAGCGCCGACGCCAACGCCCGCAATCGCCGCATCGAGCTGAAGCTCACCGACCGATAGTCAGCGTGCTCGCCCCTGGCCGGCATGAACAGATATCGCTGCGCTTGTCCTCCCCTTGTAATGCGGGCGGTGCACCACGCTTTAGCGCGGGGCGGAAGGGGTGGCGGCGCCAGCCTCTCCAGAGTAACGCCCGCCATCTCACCCCGCCCGGCCACGCCATCGGCGGGCCGACGCCCCCCATGCAAGGAAGGGACAGAGATAATCACGCCTGTCTTCCGCCTTGATGGGGATAGGCCTGCCGAGATCGATCCGATGGCCGTTCATATGGCGCTCAGTAACGCGCCTATAGCCTAGACTCTAATGATCGAACGGGCTTGTCTTACCGAGTAAGCCGCAATCGGGGAGGGGGAAATTCCAATGCTAGGACGATTATGTGCCACGGTGGCCTTAACTGCGCTTCCGGCGCTGTTGGTCATTTCGGCGGCCGAGGCTCAACAAAATCTCACATGTGGCCTGACATTTGGTGATGCTCAGACCAATTCCGCCCAGCAAGGGCGGATGGACATACGCGTGACGGGCGGCTCTGTAGAGGGCGAGGTCAGCGCATCCGGGCGGAGCTCTCCGGTCACGGGATACTGGGGGCGAAACTCCGTCGATCTCACCATCGGCGGCAATAGCTATGACGGCTATCTCCACCTCACACTTGAGGACAATGAGGTTGCCTACCGGCTAGCGGGACGCTTCGGGCCGGGTTGGCGCGGTGTTTGGCATGGCGATTGTCGCCCTGCGGCGGAGCCGCTCGGGATCAACTATGACGCGGCTGGACGGCGTCTGATCGCATCGGGTGATCTCGAATGGCCCCGAGGCCGTTATCTTGACCTTGAGACTGGCACGGTCGGACCCGCATCAGAGGCTGTTGATCTAATCTATGATGCTGGAGTTCTGCCGGCCATAGGGACAGTCCTGGCGGCACGGTTCACCCGGATCGCAGGCGGTGCAGTCGGCTCACGAGCCTTCGATCGACTGTTGGCTGAGCGCTGTGAAGCAGCGATCGATGGCATGCGGCAAGAAAGCGTGCGCGTCCACACCCTAAGCGAGGGGGATCTGTTCTGTGCGCTTACAGGCGACAGTCGTTTGTCGATGTTTCTCGTCACCGGAACGCCGCCGGCCGCCGGGATGCCGATTCAGCTTCGATACGCCACCTGGGAAGGGGAGTATAACTGATGCGCCGCATGATCCTCGCCGTTGGCCTGTTGGCCGGCGTCACGACAGCCCCGGTCGCTGCACAAGATGTGGTTTTCGAGGGCTCCCGCAATCTTCTGCCGACCGTGCTCGATTCTCTTGGTGAGACCTACATGCTCGATCTCGATCGTGGGATCACCGGAATCGACGCCCAGACCAATGGCGATCTCGTGCTTGTCGGCCCTGTCGGCTCAGAGACCCTGGAGCCGGCCAATGGCGGGCGACTGGTGCTGGAGCCCGCGACGGGTACGGACTATGCGGGATGCAGCCGGGCACCGGTCTCGGGCGCCAGCCTTGATGCGCGCAATCTGGTTCGCGGTGACCGCTTATGCGTCCGCACCAATCTGGGCAATGTTTCGAGCGTCGAAGTGACCCGCCCGCTGTCGTCGCGAAACCCGGTGCTGGTCCTGCAAGTGATCACCTGGGAGCAGATGCGGTTGCAAGCGGTTCAGCCGCGTGTTGTCGCTCGGGCGCCGAACTCGCAGCAGCGCCAGGTCTGCAGCGTTTTCACGCTCGCCGCGCCGCTGCTTTCAGGACGTTTCTCGATCACCCCGGGCAGTCAGGGAGAATCTGTATTTCAGGCCAGAACGGGCGGCCAGGGACCGATTGAGCAGCAGGTCATTGCGAGTTCGTGGATAGACGACACTGTTAGTCTGGCTTTTACGGACGCGGTGTTGGTTGGTCGCGCGCTGCCGAAGAGTGAACCGGACTCCTACGCGCTGGCAGGACGCTTTGGTGTCGACGCAGAGGGCGCCTGGTTTGGCGATTGCGAGCCCGAGACCCCGGCTACGGCATTGCAGCCCCTACTCGAACCGGTGACCGATACCGAGCGCAGAATTCGCGTTATTCCCGGCGACCAGATCAATTTTTCTGGCCGCAGGATTCTCTCTGGGCCGGGGGTCGAGGGAGACCTTATCTACGTTGAGTCAGGACTGGCGTCGATTGGCGATGCCCGCATCTCCTATTTTCACCCCTTCCGCCGGCCTAACGCCGAGGCTTGCGGTGAGATTGGCGGGTACGACATCAACGCCGACCTGCTTCAGGTTCAGGCTTGGTTTTGCGTGCAGCTGAGAGGCGGGCGGCTGGCGACTGTTCAGGTCACCGAGCGAACCGCCGCGCCTGAGGCCGCCTTGGGCATGCGATACCTGATCTATGACGATAGGTCGCGATAGACCTAATCGCACAGTCCCGTCTAAATTTAGAAAGTTGACAGCACCCACAAACGGGGCGGAAAGCCGGGCCCTTTGTGGGTGCTGTCAAATAAGCATGAACAGGTGTCGGATTTTGTTGGTCGGCTGACTTCTGCATAGCTGCAGCCGTTGACCCAGCCCCCTGACCCGGGCCCCTACGTTAGTAGAATATCGCCGCCTGCGGATCGGCCGGGACTTGATTTGGGATATGTCCATACCGCCTCCCCGCAAGGGGGTGGTAGCAGCGGTCCGGCCCCTTACTCCTTTCCCTTCAGGGAGCAGGTGTTCTGGAGCCAAGCGCAAGGACGGAGAAGGTGGCGGCGCGACCCTTTGGAGGCTTAGCCCCCCCCAAACGAAAAACGCCCGCCGGTTCCGGCGGGCGTCTTCATGTTCGGTTGCAGAAGCGGCGCTTACGCGGCGGCTTCGGCCTGGGCTTTTTTCAGCTCGCGCTTCACCTTGAGCGCCGCAGCGGAAAGATTGTCGTCGCGCGCTTTCAGCAGGAAGGGGTCGAGCCCGCCCACATGATCGACACTGCGCAGCGCCTTGGCGGCGACGCGGAATCTGAAGGCGCGGCCCAGCGTTTCCGAAGCCAGGGTGACCTGGCACAGATTCGGCAGGAAGCGGCGCTTCGTCTTGTTATTGGCGTGGGAAACATTGTTTCCCGAGACCGGGCCCGTGCCCGTAAGTTCGCAGCGGCGCGACATGGCTTCCACCTTGATTATGTCAGTCGTAAAAACCCGTGAGCAACCGCGCGTCGGGCGAACCCTGGCGGCGCAAGAGCGGGCGATCTACCCGAGCGCTGCACGCCCGTCAAGGCTCCGCGCCCTTATCCGGCCATATCCAGCTGCAAGAAGTCGCGCTTAAGACAGCTTGAATTCAGGGCGTTCATCTTGCAGCCAGATGCGTTCGTGTCCCATATCGGTATGGCTTGCAAACGGGAAACCCCGCTTATGACGTTGAACGCTTTTCTAAGCGCCGGTGCGCTTGGCGCCGGCCTGGCCGCCCTGGCCCTGGCGCAAGGCGCGAGCGCCCAGCCGGCGCCCGCCCAGCCGATATCCGCCCAGCCCGCGCCGGCCGGCGCCGCGCAGATCGAGCCGCCGGCCGAGCTGTTCGTGGAATATACCGGCGCGGTGTATTTCCTGTCGGTGGCCAATATCTCACTGTCGGCCCGATTCTCCGACGTGGACTACGCCGCCGCCTCCACGTTCCAGAGCGCAGGACTGCTGCGCTGGTTCGACGACACCAATATCGAGGCGACCGCAATCGGCTATCGCGGCGAGGCCGGGCTCATCCCCTATCGCTACGAGCACATCAATTTCGCCAGCGACAAGGGCCGCCTGGTGGGCATCGATTTTCCCGACAATGTCGCCATGCCCGACGTGAGCCCGCCATTTGGGTCCATGGGCCAGCCCCCGGCCACCGACGCCGAACGCGCCGGCGCGCTGGATCCCATCACGGTGATGCTGGGCCTGTCGCTCGCCATGCCCGGCGACCGGGAGACGCCATGCACCGGAACCCTGCCGGTCTTCGATGGCAAGTCGCGCTATAATCTGCGCTTTGAGAACGCCGGGCTGGACCAGGTGCGGACCCGCGCCTGGCGCGGCGAGGCGGTGCGGTGCCGGGCTTATGTGGAGCCGGTCTCCGGCTATGATCCCGGCGATCGCCCCACCGAAGAAGAGATCGCGCGGCCCGCCCATATCTGGCTGGCGCCCATCAACGACGTCTATGTGCCGGTACGCTTTCGCGCCGCCACCCAGATCGGCGACATCAACGTCACCGCCACGCGCATCACGCTGGGCGGGCCCGCCGGCGACTGAGTCTTTCGCGGCGCAAGCCTTATAAGCGCGGCGGACTCGCCCTATCTTCGGGAAAATTCCTGGCGAGGGCCTGAGCCATGACCAGACCCAGCGCCGGGCGCGTCATCGCCGTGCTCGGCCCGACAAACACCGGCAAGACCCATCTGGCGCTTGAGCGCATGATGGCGCGCGCCTCCGGTGTGATGGGCCTGCCGCTGCGGCTTCTGGCGCGCGAGCTTTACGACAAGGTGGTCAAGGCCAAGGGCGTCCATGCGGTCGCCCTGATCACCGGCGAGGAGAAGATCCGCCCGCCCGGCGCGCGCTACTTCCTGTGCACGGTGGAGGCCATGCCCATGGAGCTGCGCCCCGCCTTTCTGGCGGTGGACGAAATCCAGCTCGCCTCCGATCCCGATCGCGGCCACATCTTCACCGACCGCCTGCTCCATGCGCGCGGAACCGAAGAGACCATGTTCATGGGCGCGGGCACCATGCGGCCCCTGTTGCGCCGTCTTGTCCCCGAAGCCGAGATCGACGAGCGCGAGCGGTTTTCCGTGCTCACGTACGCCGGCTCGAAAAAGCTCTCCAAGCTCCCGCGGCGCTCGGCGATCGTGGCGTTCTCGGCCGAGGACGTCTATTCCATCGCAGAGCTGGTTCGCCGCCAGCGCGGCGGCGCGGCGGTGGTGATGGGCGCACTCTCGCCCCGCACCCGCAATTCCCAGGTCGAGCTCTACCAGTCCGGCGAGGTGGATTTCCTCATCGCCACCGACGCCATCGGCATGGGCCTGAACATGGACGTGGACCATGTCGCCTTCGCCGCGCTGAACAAGTTCGACGGCCGCAAGCGCCGCAAGCTCTTCCCCCACGAGATCGGCCAGATCGCCGGCCGCGCCGGGCGCTTTCGCTCCGACGGCACGTTCGGCGAGACCGCCGACGCCAAGCCCATCGAGCCGGACGTCATCGACCGGGTGGAGAACCATGAATTCGCGCCGGTTGACCGGCTGACCTGGCGCAATAGCGAGCTGGATCTGTCCAGCCTCCACAATCTGCGCATCACGCTGAACATGCCCTCGCCCGATCCGGTGCTGGAGCGGGTGCGCTACGCCATCGACGAGGAAGTGCTCGACATCGTCGCGCGCGACGCCGAGCTGAAGGAGCGCATCAAGTCCAGGGCGGGGCTGACCCGGCTGTGGGACGTGTGCCGCACGCCTGATTTTCGCAAGACCACAATCGACGACCATGCAAGGCTGATCAAGACCGTGTTCGGCCACCTCACCTCCGGCGACGGCTTTCTGCCCGATAGCTGGCTGGAGGCGCAGATCACGCGTCTGGCCAAGACCTCCGGCGATGTGGACGCGCTGTCCCAGCGCCTCGCCCATGTGCGCACCTGGGCCTACGCCGCCCATCGCAGCGACTGGACCCGGGAGCCGGAATACTGGCAGGATCGCACGCGCGAGGTGGAGGACCAGCTCTCCGACGCCCTGCACGAACGGCTCACCGCGCGCTTCATCGACCGGCGCACCAGCGCCCTGATGAAGGGTCTGCGCGAGCAGGCCGACATGGAGGCGGGGCTCGCTGCGAACGGCGAGGTCACCGTGGAGGGCCATTTCGTCGGCCGGCTCTCCGGCTTCACTTTCAAGGCCGACACCGAAGGCGGGCCGCTGGCGCGCCGGGCCGTGGCCAACGCCGCGCTGAAAGCCGTGCGCCCGGAGGTGAACCGGCGCCTGGGCCGCCTGGCCAAGGCTGAAGACACCGAGCTGACACTGGCCGATGACGGCGCGATCTTCTGGTCCGGCGACAGAATCGCCCATATCGAGGCGGGCTCGGATCCGTTCGCGCCGGGCGCGCGCCTGATCGGCGGCGAGCTGGGCGCCGGAGAGGCCGTGGCGCGCGCCGAGCGCCGGTTGGAGCGCTTCATCGCCGGCGAAGCCGAGACCGCGCTGAAACCACTCCTGACGCTGCGGCGCAAGGTCAATGGCGCAAAAGGCCTGGACGGCCTGGCGCGCGGCATCGGTTACCGGCTGGTGGAGGGCTTCGGCGCCGCGCCGCGCAGCGCCCTGGCCCAGGACATCGGCCAGCTCTCGGTCGCCGAGCGCCGTCAGCTGAAAAGCGCCGGCGTGCGCATCGGCGAACATTCTGTGTTTCTGCCCGCCCTGGTCAAACCGCGCCCGGCCCGCCTCTCCTCGCTGTTGAAAGCCGCCCATACCGGAACGGTGGACGCCGCGCTACTGCCCGAGCCGGGACTCACCAGCATGGATGTCGAGCCGGGCCGCGCCGAAGCCGATTATGGCGCGGCCGGCTTCCAGCGCTGCGGGCCGCGGGCGGTGCGCCTGGACATGCTGGAGCGCCTCGCCGACCTGATCCGCGAGGCCCGCGACCCGGCCGAGAAGCACGCCTTCGCGCCCTCCCAGGCCATGATGAGCCTGCTGGGATGCTCTGATGAGGAGCTCAAGGCCGTTCTGCGGGCGCTGGGATACAAGCGCGTGCGCAAGGCCACCGGTGCTGTCAGTGGCGCCGGAGACGGCGCCCAGGCCGAGCTCTGGGGCGGGCGGGCGCGCTCACTTAAACCGCAAAGCGCGCCGCCCCCGACGCCGGCGCCCGCAAACACGCCCTTCGCGATCCTCGCCGAGCTTCCCGTGGCGCGCCCCGCGCCCACTTCGCAACCTGCGAAAGCGCCCGGCCGCGCCCGGCGCCCCACGCGCGCCAAGCCGCAAAGCCCGGCGGCCTCGGCGCAGACCACCCCAACGCCCAGCCCCGCAAAAGCGGACGCAGCGTCCGATCCGGCCCGTAAAAGGCCGCGCCGCCGGCGGCGCGGAGGCAAAGGCTCCACGCCGTCCGGAGACGCTTCTTGAGCCGGCGCGAGCCCGAACCGCCACAAGCAGAAAGCCAGCGCTGTGATCTCTGGCTGTTTCGCGCGCGCCTGTTCAAAACACGCTCCGGCGCGGGCGCTTTCATCGAGGGCGGCAAAGTGCGCATGGAGCGCGGCGGCCAGGTCATTCGTTTGAAAAAGGCGAGCGCGCTGGTGCGCCCGGGCGACCGTCTGGTCTATATCCGGTTCGAGACGCTGGTGCGCGTCACCGTCGAAGGCCTCGGCGACCGCCGTGGACCGCCGGCCGAGGCGCGCACGCTCTATACGATGGAAGACGCCTCTTCGAAGGCGCAATGAAAGGACGAAGACCGCCGATGTTCGATGCGATCAAGAAGATGTTTTCCGGCGCCAGGGACGAGGCGGACAGCTCCGCCGATCCGAGCCCGGAAGTCGCCGCCGCAGTGTTGATGGTTCAGGCCGCGCTGGCCGACCGCGATTTCTCAACAGCCGAGCGCGAAAAGATCGGCCTGATCCTGCGTGAAGGCTTCCGCCTGGAGCCCGCCCGCGCCGAGGCGGTTCTGGCCGAGGCCGAAGGGATCGCCGAAACCGCCGTCGGCCATCATCGCTACACCAATGTCGTGAAATCGCTGTCGCTGGAAAAGCGCAAGGTCTTCATGACCCATCTGTGGATGGTGGCGCTGGCCGACGGCAAGAAGGACGACACCGAGGATTCGCTGCTGCGCCGACTGTCGCCCCTGCTGGCGCTGTCAGACCGCGACCGTACCGACGCGCGCCAGGACGCCGAGCGTCTGGCGGCGAAAGAGTGATTTTTCTGCGGCGCGTGCGGCTGCGCGCTTGCGGAGCGGCGCGCGGCGCATGATCTTGGCTCCATGAGCGATCAGACCAACCCCTTAGACCAGTGGTTCAAGACCTCCGGCCTCGCCGATCTGTTCGACGCCGCCAAGACCACGCCGAGCCTGCGCGAGGCGGTGGGCAAGGCGCGTGATCTGGTGGAGGCGCCCGCCGTTCCGGTGGAGGCGCGCATCGACATCCATATCGCCGGCGGCGACGGGCCGATCCCGGCGCGCGTCTATGTGCCCTACGGCGCCGATCCAGCGCCGGCGCCGGGGCTGATCTTCTACCATGGCGGCGGATTCACCATCGGCTCGCTGGACACCTATGATCCGCTCTGCCAGCGCCTGGCGGCGGTGTCCGGCGTGCGCATCTGCTCTGTCGGCTATCGCCTGGCGCCCGAGCACCCCTATCCGGCCGCCGTCGACGACGCCATCGCAAGCTTCGACGCGGCGCTGGGCGGCGCGCTGACCAGCTATGGCTTCGACAGGACACGCCTGGCGGTGGGCGGCGACAGCGCGGGCGGCAATCTGGCCGCCACCCTTGCGCGCGAACGGCGCGACAGCGTGATCTTCCAGCTTCTGCTCTATCCGGTGCTGCAGCTGGTGCAGGTGAAGAAGGACCGGCCGCGCTGGCAGGAGGGCCCCATGCTCTCCACCGCGACGCTGGAGGAGGTCAAGAAGCGCTATCTCAAGGGCGCCGATCCCACCGATCCGCGCATCTCCCCGCTCATGGCCGGCGACCTGAAAGGCCTGCCGCCCGCCTGGATGCTGGCCGCCGAGTTTGATCCGCTGCTGGAGGAGGGTGAAGCCTACGCCTCCAAGCTGGCCGCGTTCGGCGTGCCGGTGGAGCGCAAGGTCTACGCGACCGCGCCCCACGGCTTTTTGAACCTGTCGCGGATCATGCCCGTCTGCATCACCGCGCTTGAAGACGCCGCGAAAGCCCTGGCCAAAGGCGTCACCCGCCTCGCACCATCCACGCCGGCCTGACCGGCCCGCCCACCGCTTCATGGAAAGGGACGCCATGACCGCGCCCTATCGCCCCGATCCGCAATTTTCAAAGCTTGGCGACGCGTTCTCCACGCCGGTGGACCCGGCCGATTTTCCCACGGCCGGGCCGGTCTGGTGGAATGGGCGCTGGGCGCGCGAAGTGGGGCTGGAGCTCAATGAGACTGCGCGCCAGGCGCATTTTCATCACTTTGATCCGCTTACGGATAATCAGCACCGGCCGCGCGCCGTGAAATATCACGGCCACCAGTTCCGGGTGTACAACCCCGAGATCGGCGACGGGCGCGGCTTCCTGTTCGCCCAGCTGCGCGACAGCCATGACCGGCTTCTGGATCTGGGCACCAAGGGGTCGGGCCAGACCCCGTTCTCGCGCGCCGGGGACGGACGGCTGACCCTGAAAGGCGCCGTGCGCGAAATCCTCGCTGCGGAGATGCTGGAGGCGCTGGGCGTCTACACCAGCAAGATCTTCTCGGTCTTTGAAACCGGCGAGCAGCTCCATCGCGGCGACGAGCCCTCGCCCACGCGGTCCGCCGTGATGACCCGGCTGGGACACTCCCACATGCGCTTTGGCGTGTTTCAGCGCCACGCCTATCACGATGATGCAGCGGCGCTTGAAACGCTCATCGATTACAGTCTGGAGCACCTTCTGCCCGACGCCGATCACACACGGCGCGACAAGGCCGCCGCGCTTCTGGATGCGGTGGCGCGCAACTCGGCGCGCCTGTCCGCGCAATGGATGGCCGCGGGATTTGTTCATGGCGTTCTGAATACGGACAATCTGGTGGTGACCGGGGAAAGCTTTGATTACGGCCCCTGGCGTTTCCTGCCCCATTTCGACCCGGGCTTCACCGCCGCCTATTTCGATCATAGCGGGCTCTACGCCTACGCCCGCCAGCCCGAAGCGGTGTTCTGGGCGCTGCAACAGCTGGCCGGCGCGCTGTCTCTGGTGGGCGATCGCGAAGCCCTGATCGAGGCGCTCTCGGCCTATCCAGACCACTACAAGCGCGAGATCCGCACCGCCTTCCTGGCGCGCCTGGGCGTCGCCGAGCAGGACGAAGAGGCCGATGGCGCGCTGGTGACCCAGCTTCTCGATTTCATGAAGGCGAGCGAAATCCCCTTCGAAGCCGTGTTCTTTGACTGGTTCTGCGGCCCGGCTTCGGCCACCCGCGCCGACGCCAGCGCCCGCGCGGCCTTCTATCAGCGCGAAGATTTCGCGCCGGTGCGCAAGGCTCTGGAGACGCGCGAGCCGATCCGGCCGGAACGCCTGGCCCATCCCTATTTTGCCGAGGCTGATCCGGTGCATCTGACCATCGAGGTGGTGGAGGGCCTTTGGGAGCCCATCGCCAGAGACAATGACTGGTCGGCGTTTCACGCCGCTACAGGCCGCATCGCCCAGGCACGCGCCGCCTATGATCTGGGCCGCGGCCGCGTGGGCTTCCTGCCCGAGACCGGCGCATGAGCGGTCTGGCGCTCCTTACTGCGCCGGGCTTCGGCGACGGGCGCATCCGCCACGCTTTCACCACGCGCACCGGCGGGGTGAGCGAGGGCCCCTATGAGAGCCTGAACCTCTCCTGGTCGCGCGGCGACGACAAGGCGCGGGTCGAAGAAAACCGCCGCCGGGCCGCGCAGGCGCTGGGCGGGGTCGATCTGGTGTTCATGAATCAGGTCCACGGCGCGACGGTCCTGAAGGTGGATGCTAAACCGCAAGGACGCTGGTCGTCGGGCGAAGCCGATGCTCACATGACCGATGTCCCGGGCCTCGCGCTCGCCGCCCAGACCGCCGATTGCGTGCCGATCCTGCTGTTCGATCCGGTGCGCCCGGCTGTGGCGGCGATCCATTCAGGCTGGCGCGGTACGGTGAAGGGCGTCATCGCCGAAACGCTGGCGGCGATGAACGCCGCCTATCAGACCCGGCCCGACGAGATTCACGCCGCCATCGGCCCGGCGATCAGCCCGGCCCATTACCGGGTCGGCCCCGAAGTGCTCGTGCAGTTCGAGGCGCTGTTTGGTGATCTTGATCCGGGCCTGGCCGGACCGCGCGACGCTGAAGGCGGCGCCGGGCTCGACGTGGCCGAAGCCTGCCGACGCCAGCTCATCGGCGCCGGGGTGCGCGAGACCTCCATCACACGGGTTGAAAACTGCACCTTTGCGGAGCGCGAGCGCTTCTTCTCCTGCCGACGCGCGGCGAAGGACGGCCATGCCGGCGCGTTCGGGGGACAGGCCGGTATTCTAACCCTATGCGATACGAAATTTTCATCCAAAGGGGGATAGTGAAAAGGTCTCTTTTCGCACTGAGAGACTCCTCTATGAACGACTCCGCCCTCAAGCGTTTTGTGGCCTTCGCTTTTTCCGCGGCCGACGTTCTGATCGAAACCGATCTGGAGGGCAAGATTGCGTTTACGGCCGGAGCGGTCAGCACGGTCAAGACCCTAGCTAATGCAAAGAACGGGACCGATCTTCCCGACAGCTTCGAGCCGGTGTCCCGCCGCATCATCCGTACCCTGATGGAAACCGCGCCGGAGGAAGGGCGCGCCGGACCCGCTCAGGTCTGGTGCGAGGACCAGGCTTACGACCTTTCGCTCTGGCGCATGAAAGGCTCCCCCAGCTTTCAATGGGCGCTTCGCCGCGCAACCAGCGAGACCAGCAGCGAGGAAACGCCTTTTCCCCAATGCGCCTACGCCACGCTGGAGGACGCCCAACGCCGTGGGCGCGCTCTGGATCTCGCCATGGTCTGGCTGGACGGCGGCGAGCATGTCCGCTGGGCGCTCGGCGACCGGGAGGCCGACCAGTTCTTCGCAAGTCTGAACGAAATTGCGCGCCTGCACGCGCACGGCGGCGCGGCGGGCTCCATCGTCGGCGCAGGCGACATCATCGGGATTGTGACCGACAACGCTTCTGACTTGAGCCAGCTGGAGCTCGAATTCGACGAAATCGCCCGGTCTCTAGGTCTGGAACGGGTGTCGGCGCGCTCCGCGCGACTGGAAGTCGGAGAGGGCGCGCTGGACACCGCGATCGAGGTGTTTGTCGAAGCGGCCACGCGCTTCCATGAGAGCGGCGAGCAGCCGAAAGAAGCCACACTCTCGGCCTTCGTTGAGAAAGCCCGGCGTCTCGCCGAAGCGCGGACCGCGGCCGTGACCCTGACCGTGCGCAACAAGATGTTCGAGCCCTATGTCCAGGCGCTGGTCTGCGCGGAGACACACGAGCCGCTTGAATACGAAGTCCTGATCCGGCTGCCCGGCGGCCGCTCCTTCGTGCCCGGCCTGTTGCTCGCCGAACAGATCGGCATGACCCAGGATCTCGATCTCACCATGACCGAGGCGGCCCTCAAGTTTCTTCAAACCTGTCCGAACCGGCCCGCCCTGAGCGTCAACCTGTCGGGCGCGTCGCTGATTTCGGGCGGGTTTGGCGACAAGCTCGCCGGCCTGTTGAGAGGGGCCAAGATTGATCCGCGCCGCCTGTGTTTCGAAGTCACCGAGACTTGCGCCATCCAGGACTTTGATCATGTGCGGGCGATCACGGAAGGCTTGCGCAGGCGCGGCCATCCCGTCGCGCTCGATGATTTCGGCGCCGGCGCCGCCGGTCTCGAATACATGCTGCGCCTGCCTGTGGACCGGGTGAAGATTGACGGCGCGCTGATGCCCCGCACCACCCCCAGCGAGTGGGAACGCAAGGTCTTCAGCTCCATCGCTGATTTCTCCCACGCCATGGGCGCGACGATCGTCGCCGAACACGTGGAGCATCGCTGGCAGGCCCTGGTGATGTCTCAGGAAGGTTTCGACCTTCTGCAAGGTTATTTGTTCGCAGCTCCCGAACCGCTCAACGAGCTGGTCCGCCGCCATCCGCCACGGCTCCGCCGTGAGGACGAGCCCGCGGCGGCCTTCGGTTAATCCTGCTCATGACGGCCTAGATGAACGCCGCGGCGGCGCGCGCGATCACCTGTTCTTCATCGGTGGGGATCATCCAGACCCGCACCGCGGAGTCCGGCGCGCTGATCAGCGCGGCCTCACTTGTAACGGCTCCATTGGCGTCGACGTCCAGCGCCACGCCCAGCCAGCCCAGCCCCTGGCAGATCGCGGCGCGCACGCCCGGCGAGCGCTCCCCGATCCCGGCGGAGAAGACCAAAGCGTCCAGACCCTCCAGCGGCGCGCACAGGGCCGCGATCTCGCGCTGGCAGCGGGCGATGAAATAGGCGTAGGCGTCGCGCGCCGCCGCCGTCTCGCCGGACTCCACATCACGCATGTCGCCGCTGGTTCCGCTGAGACCCTTGAGGCCGCTCTCCTCGTACAGAAGCCGGGTCAGCGCCGCGGCGTCCAGGCCCTCTTCCGCCATCAAATAAAGCAATACGCCAGGATCAATCTGGCCGCACCGCGTCGCCATGGGCAGGCCGTCCAGGGCTGAAAATCCCATGCTGGTGTCGCAGCTTACGCCATCCTTCAGCGCGCACAGCGACGCGCCCGAACCCAGATGGGCCAGCACCGCCCGTTGCGGCGCGCCGCCCTCCAGCTCGGTCAGGCGCTGGGTGAGAAAGTCATAGGACAGGCCGTGAAACCCGTAGCGGCGCACCCCGGCCTCGTAATAGCGGCGCGGCAGGGCGAACGCGTCGGCGGTGAAGGGGTGGCTGCGATGAAAAGCGGTGTCGAAGCAGGCGACCTGAACCGCATCGGGCCAGGCTTTGCGCGCCGCGCGCAGGGCCGCCAGATTATGGGGCTGATGCAAGGGCGCCAGCGCCGACAGCGCCTCGATCCGGCTTTCCGTCTGCGCATCCACCACGACCGGCCGGTCAAACTCGGCGCCGCCATGGACGACGCGATGACCCACCGCGGCGATCGCCTCGCCCTCCACCGCGTCGAAGGCGGCGAGGAGCGCGGCGGCGTGATCGCCCGCCCCCACCGCCTTGGTGCGCTTCCCGGAGCCGTCCTTGAGAGTGAGCTGAGCCTCTACACCGTCAACGCCCACACCCTCGATCTCGCCGGACAGGCGGCGGGTGCGGCCGGCATCATCAAAGACCGCAAATTTCAGCGAGCTTGAGCCGGCGTTCAGGGTCAGCAGCGCCATTATTCGTCCCGCGACAGGCCTGGCGCCGGCTTGCCGGTTTTCAGCCAGCAGGCGTGCAGCGCCGCGACGGCGCAGGACACCAGCCTTGAAAACGCGCTGTCGGCGCGGCTGGTGAGGATCACCGGCGCGCGCGCGCCCAGCACGATCCCGGCGGTTTCGGCCCGCGCCAGATAGGTCAGCTCCTTGGCGAGCATGTTGCCGGCTTCGAGATCCGGCGCCACAAGAATGTCGGCGCGCCCGGCCACCGGGCCGGTGAGCTTTTTCACCGCAGCGGCCTCGCGGTCCACCGCATTGTCCATGGCCAGCGGTCCGTCCACGAGCCCGCGCACGATCTGGCCGCGATCAGCCATTTTCGACAGGGCTGCGGCGTCCAGCGTGGACGGCAGCGCCGGGTTCACCGTCTCCACCGCCGAGAGGATGGCCGCCTTCGGCAGCTTGAGACCCAGAGCGCACGCCAGATCAATGGCGTTCTGGACAATGTCCGCCTTGGCCGCGAGATCCGGCGCGATGTTCACGGCCGCGTCGGTGACGAACAGCAGCCCATCCCGGCCCGGAACATCCAGAATGAAGGCGTGGGAGAGGCGCCGGTCGCCGCGCAGGCCGTGGCTGCGGTTCAGAACGGCGCGCAGCAGCGTATCGGTGTGCAGATGGCCTTTCATGACGCTGTCCGCCTCGCCGTCGGCCACCATTCGGCAGGCCTTGGCGGCGGCGGCTTCGGCGTCCTGAGCCTCGATGAGCTCGAACCCGGAGATGTCCGCACCCAGCGCTCTGGCGGCCGCCTCGATCTCGATGCGCTTGCCGATGAGGATCGGCGTGATGAGCCCGCGGGCGGCGGCTTTCACCGCGCCGTCCAGGGCGTCCTCGCTATGGGGCTGAACCACGGCGGTGCGCGCCGGGTCGATGCCGTCGCACGCCTTGAGAAGGCGATCAAAATGGGGGTGGCGGCGCACCAGAAGATCCGGCAGCTCATAGGCATCGAAGCTCTGGGGATTATCGGGCGGCGCCACGGTGATTTGCGCCGTGAGCGCCACACCGCCCGGTCCTTCCACGGTCCCTTCAAGGGTGAGCAGGCCGCCTGACTTGGCGACGATTTCGATGCGCACGCGCGCCGTCTCGCCCATCTTCAGGGGCGCGCCGGCCTCGCCCTTGAAATCGGTCGCCCGCGAACCCGGCCCCGGCAGGGTGTTGCCCACCAGCGCCGAGAGCAGGCCCGCCATGTAGGCGGTGGGGGCGTAGGCCTCGGCGACGCCGTCCCCATCGCCGTCCAGCTCGGGCAGGTGAAGCGGATTGAGATCGCCGCTGGCGTGGGAATAGAAGACGAGATCGTTCGCCGTCACCGTGCGGGTGAGCTCGGCGTGCTCGCCGATCTGGATCGCGTCATAGCCGCGCGCATTTGCGTTGCTGGTCTCTGTCATGGCCTACCTAACGCATCACAGCGCCTAAAGCGGGCGCCCGCCATTGGCCTCCAGCAGCATGCGGCGCAGCTTGCGCATGCCGCCCACCCATTTGTCGCGCTCCGACCCCTTCATGGCGGCGTATTGCGCCGTGTTGTCATGGGTGGTCACCAGGAAGCGTTTTTCATCCATGGCGGCGAGAAGCTTTTCGGCCACCTCGCTGGCTTCGATGTATCCGGAGAGACCTTGAGCGCCGCCTTCGATGCCTTCGACCAGAGGCGTCTTCACCCCTTCCGGACACAGGCAGTGGACCTGAAGCCCCGCGTCGCCATGGGCGATGGCGAGGTTTTCCGCAAACGACACCGCGGCGGCCTTGGTGGCCGAATAGGGCGCGTCGCCGATCTGGGCGAGCAGGCCGGCGGCCGAGGCGGTGACCACGAAGATCCCGCCGCGCGCGGCCATGGATTTGGCGAGATGGCGCGCCGCGTAGACGCTGGCCATGACGTTGACGTCCCAGCAGGCCTGCCAGGCGGCGTTGGGCGCATCGCCCGCGCCCCAGCCCGGCCCGTCACTGACCCCGATGCCGGCGTTGGAGATATACACATCCACCGGGCCCAGCGTGCGCTCGACCTTGTTGATGAAGCGCGTGAGGGCGTGTTCATCGGTGACGTCGACACGCTCGCCGAACCCGCCGCAGGCCGCGCCGACCTTCGCCGCGCCGTCCGCATTCATGTCGGCGATTGCGACCTTGGCGCCGGCGGCGTGAAGCGCCTCCGACACCGCCTTGCCGATGCCGCTGGCGCCGCCCGTGACGATCGCCGTCTTGCCGGAAAAATCCATATCCGCCTCCCGCTTTCAAAGCGTTTTCTTACAGTGTTTCGCGGGGAGCCTAGCGGGCGAGGCCCAAGGCGCAAGCGTCGTTCAGCGCTCGCCCAGGGCGGCTTGCAGCGTGGCGGCGACGATGGTCAGCGCGGTGCGGTATTGCTCCAGCGTCTCGGGCTTGCGCACCGAGGACACGACATTGGGAAATTCAGAGCACGCGCGCTGCATCCGGGCAGTATCGCCGGAAAACACGATCACGGGGATGCGCGCCAGTGCCTCATTGTCCAGAAGCCTGTCCAGAAGCCACAGCCCGTCTTCACCGGAGAGGCGCAGATCCAGCACGATGCAATCGGGCGCCGACGCCTCGTCCTTGACCGCATCATAGGCGCCGCGCCCTTCCACGGCCCGGATGATATCAGTGGCGCCAGCTTCCTCGCGCAACATTTTTTCGAAGAGAAAGGCGTCCTGATCGTCGTCCTCGACAAGAAGTATGCGTGTTTGCGCCGGCGTGTCGGTCATGGAGTATTCCCGCAGACTGAATGCAATCACTCAGACGCTAGACGCCCTTGAGCCCAAGCGCCAGCCCGGCCGCCACGCGAAGCCGAATATTCACATACGCCGCAGGCCGGGGGGCTGTGCCTCGCCGCGCCATGCTGGTATGAGCAAAACCGTGTGTCCCCGTAGCTCAGCAGGATAGAGCATCAGATTCCTAATCTGGGGGCCACTGGTTCGAATCCAGTCGGGGACACCATTTTTTCAAAGGGCTCGCTGTGCTCGCATTCGGCCCATAAGGGGCCGGCGGGCGGTCGCCCTTGCAGGCACTGGAGCGCCCGGAGTTGCTGGCTCGCTGTGCGCGAATCGGGCTCACCGAGGATCGCCGGCCGGCCGCCCAAGGCCGCGCTTGCGCGCGCGGGCGAGATCGGGTATTTCTCAGATCGTGAAATGGCTGTTCTCCATCCTGGCCGTGCTGGTTCTCATTGAGGCCGGGATCGGCGTCTGCCCGACCGCCCATGCGGCCGCGCCGGCGGGAATGAGCCATGGTGAGCCGGTCATGGCGCCAATGAGCCCCGCCGGTCATTCCGGTGCCGCCATGGAGACCCACGAGCCCTGCGCCGATGACGCGGCGGCCGCCATCTCCCAGGGTCAGACCTGCTGTGACGCCGCCGCCTGCGGCGATTGTGCGCTTCTCGGCGGGATCGTCCCGGAAACCTCCGGCCAGCCCGCCATGGCGCGGCCTGCGCTTGTCCGGGTGTTCGCGCCGGTCACCGCCCCGCAACCGCCCGTCACCTTCGAGCCTCCGCCTCCGAGATCCGCGCGCGCCTGACATCGCCCGCGTAAGTTTCTCGAAGCGAAGGACTTCCCATGCGCACATTCGCGCTGGCCGCGTCATGCGCCCTTCTGGGCGCGGCGGCCGCCGACGCCCGTCCGGTCTCCTATGAGGGCGGCTGGACGGTGATCGGCGAAAGCGACCGCGAAAGCACGTCGCTGCTCACTCACTACACACCCCACCATGAATGGTCGGTGGGCCTGAAGGCTGAATGGATGCGCGACAGCGACATCCTGTTCACCGGCGTTCAGGCGACCCACCTGATCAAGCGCTGGTTCGCGCCTGACAGCCAGGCCAATCTCTACGCCTTCGCCAGCGCCGGGATTGCCGAAGGCATCGACGCCAATCCCATGCACGCCGAAGCCGCCGGCCTTGTCGGCGTCATGGCCGACTGGGAGACACGGCGCTGGTTTGTCTCCTATGAGGCGCGCGTCTCCGACTTCGGCTCGGGCTTCGACGCCATGCAGGCCGCCCGTGTGGGCGTCGCGCCCTATGTGGGCGATTTCGGCGATCTGCACACCTGGCTGATGCTTGAAGTCGACCAGCGCCCCGAGCGTGACGAGCCGGTCACGGTGACCCCGCTCGTGCGCTTCTTCAAAGGCTCGTTCCTGCTTGAACTCGGCTACACGCCGGCCGTCGACGAGCCCTACGCCAGCTTCACCTACCGCTTCTAGCTCTTAAAGGAGATCCCATCATGATCCGTATGTTTGTAACTGTTTCCGCCCTCGCCCCGGCCCTGGTCTTCGCCGGCTTCGGCGCCGCCCACGCCCAGCCCGCCGGCCATGACGGCCACGGCGAAAACCACGGCCAGGATCACGGCGACAACCACGCCCATCAGGGTGAAACCCTGCAGCCGACCCTGCACGAAGACATCGAGGCCGCGCTCGCTGAAGGCGGCTCGCTGGTGGTCGCCGAGGTCAACGGCATGGTCTGTGATTTCTGCGCCACGGCCATGACCCGAACCTTCGGACGCCGCGACGAGATCGGCGCGGTCCATGTGGATCTCGACACCAAGACCCTGCAGCTGGTGATCCGCGAGGGTCTGGCCATGGACGACGCCACGATCACCGATCTCGTGACCCGTTCGGGCTATCAGCTGGCCTCGATCCGCCGCGGCGCGGGGGCGTAAATGCGTCTCGCCATCCGCGAAACCGCCGCGCCGGCCCTCGCCCTCTTCGCCAGCGCCTCGACGCTGATCTGCTGCGCCCTGCCGGCGCTGCTGGTCACCATCGGGGCCGGGGCGGTGATGGCGGGGCTCGCCAGCAACGTGCCGGGCCTGGTGTTCCTCTCCGCCCACAAGGGCTGGGTGTTCACCCTGGCCGGGCTGATGCTCGCCGGCGCCTGGTGCGCCCGCTGGGCCACCCGCAACGCCCCCTGCCCGGCCGATCCGGCGAAGGCGAAGGCCTGCGCCCGGATGCGGACCTTTGGCGGGGCGGTGCTGTGGTTCGCCTCGATCCTGCTGGCGGTGGGGGCGTTCTTCGCCTTCTTCGCCGCAGACCTGCTGCTATAGACGCGGCCACGCGCGCGCCAAACCTGGCGCGTGCGGGGTCAGTCGGCGCAGAGACGTAGAATGTTCCGGCTATAAAGGATCTCCGCCGGACACAGCTCCAGCAGATCGGCGCCCACCAGCATGGAGGGCCCCGCGCCGCCGTCCGCGCCCACCAGGCCGAACACGGCGAGGTCGGCGATTCGCACCGGCGCGCCGGTGAAGCAGGCTTCGCCGACGCAGAGCCGGTCCAGGCGCGCCGCGATCAGATCCACGCCCACGCCGTCTATGCCGGCGCTGCGCCCGCCCGTGTCGACGACGCCGGCGGCGTCAGGCGTGAGCCCGGCCAGCCCGGCGGCGGCCCAGTTCAAGGTTCCCGACCGCGCGCCGGTATCGAGAACAGCAGCCACGGGCGCGCCGTTGATCTCGGCGGTGAACTGCACAAAGCCCGCCTGGGCGTCGGAATGGAAGGGCAGGCCCTCGCGCCCGCCCCGGGGCGCGCCCAGGGGCGCGCTAAGCTCCATCACCCCGGCGGCGAGATCCAGGCGCACATCGCGGCGCGACAGCACGTCAACGCCCAGAATGCCCGCCACCTCGCGGCCCCCGACCGGTGCGAACTCGCCGATATCACCCACCAGAGCCCAGACGTCGTCCAGCTGATCGCCAGCGAAGACGAGCCCGGGCAGCCGCACATAATCAAGCGCGATCATCCCTGTGGCGCCGCGCACCCGGCGGCGCCGAACATCGTCCGGGCCCAGCCTGAGCGCGTCTTTCAAAGTCGTAGAGATCAACGAGGCGCCGGCCGCGGTGTCGATGATGAACAATCGCTCGCCCACGCCCTCGATCTCGACCGGGGCGAGGATACGCTGATCGTCATAGACGATGGCGACACGGCGCAAATCCTCCGGCCAGGGCGCCACCCCTGAAGGAGGCGCGCCGAACACGGCGCCGGCGGCGAAGGCGGCGAGAAGCGCGAACATGGCGGCCCCGATCGTGTCAGCCCCGGGCGGCCGGCGTCAGCCCGACCGCGAGAGCCTCATCCCGCGGGCGTTCGTCTTAAGGGTCAATGAACCGGGGCGGGCAGGCGGTCGACAACCGGGTCTGGATTGCACCCCAGACCAGGTGTGCGTCAGGTAAGCCCGGCCTCCACCGTGAATTTTGACGAGAACACCTGCCGGTCGGCGGCGCTCAGCAGCTTGGTGCGTGCGCTTTTCCAGACGTCGACCTGGTCGCCGTACATCAGCCGCACCGTCGCAGCGTCATATGCGCCATCTTTGCCCCAATGCTGGGTGAACGGCACCCCGGCCGCCTTGAGATCGTCCACAATCCATTTGAACAGCTTTGAACTGACCTTGGACTTCACCCCGTCGACGCCGATCGCGCAACTCATGTCGAACCGGTTCGGCCCGAGCGTCGCCTCCGATTTTTGAACGAACCTGCAGACCACCGCGACAGGCGCGTAGGTCTCCCGGATCCGCGGGACAAGCCGGTCAAGCACGCGGGACGTGTCGCGGGCGTCGACGAACAATGAAAAGCTCGCCACTTTGGTCTTCGGCGGCTTGTAGGCGAACAGCGTGCCGTAGGTGGCGCGGACCGGATCTTTGAACTTGATCAGACTGTCGTCCAGAAGCCGGGCGAGCGTGGCCGCCAACGGCGGCGCAAGATCGGTGACCGCCCCCATCAGCGACAGCGTGTCGTAGCCCGGCTTCAAGCCCTCTTCGAGCTTCGGCTTCGGTTCGTCATCGACGCTCGGCTCACGGTCGAACATGCTGGTCACGTAAGCGGTTCGGTCCTCAGCCTCGAACGGGTTCAGGATCACTTGCCAGAATTCGGGCCGCTCCGCATCGTTCCGAGGACCGGCGTCACCGATCTTCAGCGGCAATTGGGACAGGTCCAGCGTGTCCAGCGCATCGCGCATCGCGTCATCATAGGGCAACGCCACGTTATGGCTTTCCAGAACGGTAAGCGCGCGCACCTCCAGCAGCGCGGCGTGGATAATCCCAAACGCGCCGAACGAAACCAGGGCGGCGTTGAACAAGGCGTCGTCGCGCACCAGCCGCGCTCCGAGCTTGTCGGCCAGATGTTGAGATCCGGCCGGGGAGGAGGTCGCAGGATGATATCCGGCCCGAGGGTGGGGCGCATGTTGAGATCCGGCCCCCGGGGGGATCGCGCGCTCCAGCCAGACGCGGCCATTCTCTCCGGTCAGAAGGAGAAGACCGAGGATCTGGTCATGCACCGCCCCGAATTTCAGCGTGGAACCATGCGTGCCCGTGGAAGCCGCGCCGATCAGGGTCTGCCCATTGGCCGCCCCTGTGGTGCGCAGTGATCGCGGTGTCGCAGACGTCTCAAGGTATTCGTTCAGCTCCGAAATTTGGCAGCCGCACTGGACCAGCATGAGGTTCTCGCGGTCGCCTTTAAAGTCTGTGTCGATATAGCGTCCGCCGATCTCGAACTTGTAGTTCAGATAGGCGGTATTCAGCATGTAGCCGTCCGTGGTCGCCGCCGGCGACAGCGACCAGCCGCTGCCTAACGCGCGAAGTCTGACCCCGTCCGCCCGAGCTTTGGCGATAAGATCCTCGATCGCCGCGCTTGTGGCGTTCAGGCCCTCCAGGCTGGCGTTGTGGGCGTCTGCGTTATGGATGTCGTAAAGGTCTGCGATAGGGCTATAGACGGTGTTATGCCAGTTGCGCCATTGCTTGCGCCCGTGCGCTATTATGACCGGACCGCTCATTGGCCAGCCCCCGCCGTTGCGTTGAAATCATGGCAGCGAAAGCGCAGCGTGCCCGGACGCAAAACGCCCAGCGACACGAGCTGAATCAGCGGATCGATCACCGGGCGCGGCTCCAGGCGCACTTCAGAAAATGCGTCAGATGCGCTGCACTCGTCCGCAACCACATATCCGGACTCAAAGCCCCAAGCCCTTGACCGCACACGGCGCACCTCCGGGCCCGCAACCGTGGCGCCAAGCGGCGGCGGCGGCGGTGCATCGACGCCCAGACCGCCCGTCGAAGATGGCGTCGTGGCGCAGCGATAGTGCGCCTGATGCGGCGTCACCGCGCCGAGGCTGAGAAGACCGCCTGCGCCGTCCAGAAAATTAGTGTTCAGGCGCACATGGCTGAACCCGCCGGTCTGGCAATGGTCTCGTGCGCGCAGCACGCCGCTTTCGGCGTCCCACGCCTGCGGCGCGAGCGGGCCCGCGAGTGTGGCGGGGCCGCCGTGCTTCGGGTTCGGCGCGATGAGCTCGAATTGAGCGCACGCCGCCAGACTCACCCCGCAGGCGATCAGCAAAGCTCGGTTCACGTTTCGCTTTAGTATCAAATTCATAGCCACCCCCGTTGCATCAGAAACGGATGATAGCCCAAACTGCCGACGATGTCGCATCCCTGATAGGTAGTCGCGATCCCGTTTCAAGATTGTTAAATCGGCGTCACGCCTCAAGCGGGCATGCCTGCTGCGGCGGTCTAGCGGTCCGGGCTCGTCATGACCGCGCCGCGGTCGTCGCGATGTCGTCTGGCGGGCTCGCCTTGCCTGCACCGCCACGCGCAGGTCAAATTGGGGCTGACCGGCGGATAGGAGTCGAGCGATGGAACAGGGGCGAGTATCGCGCATCGCCGACAGGCGCCGGATGATCGCCGCCGCCATCTTGGCTGCCGCAGCGCTTTACGCGTGCGCTCCGGAGGGGGCGGGCCCGGGCGAGCCGGCGCGGGCGGAGCGGGTCTGGTCGGGTCAGGCGTTCGAGATCGAGGCGGCGGACGGGTCGCGCTCCGGTGTGGTGCTGGCGGGGGTGAAAGCACCCAATGGCGAGTTTCACCCCGCCGCCGCCGACTCCGCCCGTAGCGCCCTCACCGGCCGGCTGGAGGCGGCGGGCGCGGCCGTGACCCTGCGTACCGCATCCGATCCGGAACGCGACCGCTATGACCGGCTGATCGCCATGGTTGGAACACAGGATGGCGATCTCGCCGAGGCGCTGGTGAGGGACGGTCATCTCATGGTGTGGCCGCGCGCCGGCGAGACGCTGGACTTCACCGCCCTCTACACCGCCGAGGCCGCGGCGCGCGCCGAAGCCGCAGGCGCGTGGAGCAGCGGCGCGTTTTCGGTGATGGGCCCGGACCCCAACGCGCTGTCTCAACGCCTGGACGGGCCAGTGATCGTGGAGGGACGCGTGGTGGACACCGGCGAAGCGCGCGACGGGCGCGTCTTCGTCAATTTCGGCCTGGACTGGCGCAGCGATTTCACCGCCACCGCCGACCGTCGCTCCCGTGAGGTGTTCCTGGAGGCCGGTATGGATCTTGTGGCGCTGGAGGGCGCGCAGATCCGCGTGCGCGGCTGGCTCTACGAAACCAACGGGCCGGCGGTGAGCCTCACCCATCCGGCCCAGCTGGAGATCGTCGACGCGCCGGAGCCGCGCACGCTGCGCTGAACGCTAGAGCTTCGGGATCAGCCCGGATTCTTCAGGATCACCGACGGCCTCGGTGAGGGCCCTCTTCAGCTTGCCCAGCGCCTGATGCTCGATCTGGCGGACGCGCTCCTTGGAGATGCCCAGGCGTTCGCCCAGCTTCTCCAGCGTCACGGAGTCCTCACGCAGGCGGCGTTCGCGAATGATCAGCTGCTCGCGGTCGGTGAGCGCCTGCATCGCGTCGCCCAGCCATTCCTGGCGCTTGGACGTATCACGATCGCCCATCACCACGGTTTCCGGGTTCGGGTTCTCGTCGGCGAGCAGGTCCTGCCACTCGCCGTCGCCGTCCTCGGTGAAGGGCGCATTGAGCGAGCGGTCCACCGCGGCCAGGCGCGACGCCATCTGCTCAACATCGTCCTCGCCCACACGCAGGGCGGACGCGACATAGGCGCGGTTCTCAGGGCTCAGGGCGCCGGAGCCCACATCCTTGATGAGGGCGCGCAGGCGGCGAAGATTGAAGAACAGCGATTTCTGAGCCGCCGTCGTGCCGGTGCGCACGATCGACCAGTTGCGCAGCACATAGTCCTGGATCGCCGAGCGGATCCACCAGCTGGCGTAGGTGGAAAAGCGCACGCCGCGTTCCGGCTCGAACCGCGCGGCGGCCTGCATCAGGCCGATATTGCCTTCGCTGACGAGGTCGGGGAATGGCAGGCCGTAGTGGCGAAACTTCGCCGCCACCGCGACCACCAGGCGCATATAGGCGGTGGTCAGCTCGTGCAGGGCTTTTTCATCGCCCTGCTCGCGCCACGCTGTGGCGAGCTCCAGCTCGTGATCGCGCTCAAGCAAGGGGGCGTCCATGGCCCGCTTCATGAAGCGGCGATCGGGGTCGGCGGTGCGGGCGGGCGCTGTACGTACGGCCATGAGCGTCTCTCTTGGGTGTCTGCTCTGTTTCAGGTGTTTTTACGCAACCGTGTCCGATCCGGTTCACACCATCGCCGCACTTTGTTCATCTCCGGGTCAGAAAGCCGCCATGAAAAAACCCCGCCCGGCATGGCCGGACGGGGCTGATCAAACGGCGATGAAGCGCTCGCGGATTACGCGGCTTTCTTCGTCAGCGTGGTGGTGAGCATCTCGAGCGCCGTGTCGCGATCGAGCTTCTCCACCGCGGCGACTTCACGAACCATGCGGTCCAGCGCGGACTCATACAGCTGGCGCTCCGAATAGGACGGCTCGGGCTGATCTTCCTGGCGGTGCAGGTCGCGCACGACCTCCGCGATGGAGATCAGATCGCCGGAATTGATCTTCGCTTCGTATTCCTGGGCGCGGCGCGACCACATGGTGCGCTTGACCTTCGGCTTGCCCTTCAGCGTGTTCAGGGCGTCTTTGAGAATCTTATCGCTCGCCAACGGGCGCATGCCGGCCGATTCCGCCTTGGCGGTCGGGACGCGCAGCGTCATCTTGTCCTGCTCGAAGGAGACGACATAGACCTCGATATCGAAGCCCGCGACGGTCTCCTTCTCCACACCGGTCACCCGGCCAACGCCGTGAGCCGGATAGACGATGTGATCGCCTTTTTTGAATGATTTATTGTCGTTGGCGGTTTTCTTGGTCATGGATGCTCTCTTGTTATCGACCGCGGGCGCGACGCCCGGGCGAGCCTGTCCGATGCGCGCCGCACTGCACAAACGCACGAGCACATGGATCCAGACACGCAAAACACCCGCACCGGTCCCTATGGGTTCGGCGAAGCGGGTGCTCTGTCAGTGGGTCAGATCAAGGTGTTCCTGCGTCCTGAGCTTTACGGTCAGCGCATAACCGAAGACAGTAAGCTAGCACAAAATTTGCGAAAAAGCAATTTGCTGCGTGGGCGAAGACTGTCCGGGTCCGGAGCGGCCTTAAGAAAAGCTTAACATCTTGTGAATGCTGCTATTCCAGCCGAACCGAGGCGCCTAGCCCGGCTGCGGAGAGAAGTATTTCTCCAGCTTCCCGGACTCGGTCTCAAACTGCTCCGCATCGGCGGGAGCGTCTTTTTTGACCGTGATATTGGGCCATTTGGAGGCGTACTCGGAATTCAACGCCAGCCACTTGCCGTCCTTGTCGTCCTCGGTGTCCGGCTTGATGGCTTCCACCGGACATTCCGGCTCGCACACACCGCAATCAATACACTCGTCAGGATGGATGACGAGCATGTTCTCGCCCTCATAGAAGCAGTCCACGGGACACACTTCCACGCAGTCGGTGAATTTGCAGCGTATGCAGGCGTCGGTGACGATGTAGGTCATCGAGCGGGCGACCTCGGATCATTACAGGAGAAGGCGGATTTGGCCGCTGAAAGGGCGTTTGTCAATGCGACCGGCGCGCCTAATGCACGCTGACCCCGACGCCCCGGTCGATCCGGCCGCTGAGCGCGTCCTCGATCTCGCTGCGCAGGGCCCGCCAGGCGTCCGCGCTATCGCGCTCGCCTTTCTCATCCATCTCCCACACCGCCTGGTCGGCGTAACCCAGCGCCTGGGCGCCGTGACGGTCCACGAGCGTGAAGGCGATGAGGCGAATATCGTCAGGCGTGATGCGCGAGGCGCGGGCGGCGGGCATGTCAGGTCCTCTCAGACAGGAATAGATCCTGCTCAGAGCAAGCCCTGGACCAAGCGCGACCCATTTAATATCAATGACTTGATATAAAGCATGGGCGGCGCGTCCTGCCGTCAGGACGATTTTGCCGAGCGTTTCGCGCCGGGCGCATAGCCGCCGCCGCCCAGAAACTCGATCTCGGCCGCGGTGCTCGCCCGGCCAAGGGCGACGTTGCGGTGGGGGAAGCGCCCGAATCGCACGATCAGGTCGCGATGGGCGCGCGCATGGCGGGCCGTGCCGCTGTCGGCGCCCAGACGCTCCTCGCACAGCGCGACACAGAGGGCCTGATCCTCGATATCCTCGCTGTGCATCAAGGGCATGTAGACGAAGGCGCGCCGGTCGTCCGCAAGCGCCCAGTCAAACCCGCCCGCGAGCATTTCGGCGGCCGCCTCGCGCGCCAGCGGATCGAGACTGAACGCGGCGTTGGAGCCGCGCCAGACATTGCGCGGCGCCTGGTCGGCGAGGATGAGCAGCGCCAGCGCGCTGTCCGGCTCCACCAGCCAGGGATGGCCCGCCGCCGTGGCGAGCCGCCGCAGCGCGTGACACGCCGGGCCGAACCGCCGCCGCATCTCGGCGTCGAAAGCCGGATCAACGCTGAACCAGCGCTTCGGTCCGGCGCGCTCGAACCAGAATTCGAGGACGGCTTCGGGATCGAGCGGCCGGCTCAAACCCGCTTCTCGCCGGACTGGATTTTCGCCCGCAGTTCAGGGGTGAGCTCCACATAGACGCCGGCCTCCGGATCATCGAGATAGAGCGGCTCGCTCACCTTCTCGGGATCCCAGCCTTCCTTCACCAGATCGGTCTTCTTCAGCTTGAAGGTGCCGGTGGTGTGCTCGCTTGGCTCCTCGGTGTGCAGGCGCAGGAAGAGCGGGCGCGCGAAATGAGGCAGCTCGCGGTGGACGTGGGCGCGCAAAGCCTGCAGGTCCAGCACCGCGTCGTCCACGATCAGCGCGGCCATGCCGGCCTTGCCCGAATAGTCGCCGACCTCCACGCCGTAGATATTGGCCTGGATGACGCCGTCGAACACGCCCAGCGCCTCGGCCACCTCGTTGGTGGAGACATTCTCCGACTTCCAGCGGAAGGTGTCGCCGATCCGGTCGACGAAATAGAAATACCCCTGGGCGTCGCGCTTCATCAGGTCGCCGGTGCGGAAATACACGTCGCCGTCGGCGAACACGCCGGTGAGGATCTTTTTCTTGGTGGCCTCTTCATCCTGATAGCCGTCGAAGCGATAACGCGCGTCGTCGGGACGGATCTCGCCGATGGCTTCGCCCACCTCGCCGGGCTTGCACTCGATGCAGCGGCCCTTGTCGTCGCGCAGCACTTCTTCCTTCTCGGTGTCGAAGGCGACCAGCTTGATGTTGAAGCGCTTGGCCAGATGTGGCGGGACGCGGCCGATGGCGCCGGGCTTTGAATCCAGATTGATCAGGCCGACATTGCCTTCGGTGGCGCCGTAGAACTCGATGATCTTTTCAATGCCGGACCGCTCGGCGAAGCGCGGCCAGACGTCGGGGCGCAGCCCGTTGCCGATGGCGGCGCGGATCTTGTGCTTCTTCTCGTTGGGATCCGGGTCGGCGGCCACCAGGAAGCGGCACAGCTCGCCCACATACATGAACATGGTCGCCCCGGTCTCCACCGAGTCCGCCCAGAAGCGCGACGCCGAAAACCGTCGGCGCACGATGAGCGTGCCGCCGAACGACAGCGCCGCGCCGACCCCGCACAGCCCGCCGGTGGCGTGATAGAGCGGCAGCACCATCATCATCTTGTCGCTCTTGTCGGCGTGGGCGGCGACGCCGAACACCTGGAGGTAATAGAGCGCGCGCGTATGGGCGACGATCGCCGCCTTGGGCAGGCCCGTGGTGCCGGAGGTGTACATCTTCATGCACGCGTCCTTGGCCCGCAGATGCTCGCGCCTGGACCGTCCGGGACGCTTGGCGGAGGCCTCCATCAGCGTGGCGTCGAAATCGCGCACATCGGGAATTTCGGTCTGCGCGCCGTCGGTGATCCAGACCTGGACGCCGTCCTTGATCTGTCCCAGCGCGCTGGAATAGTCGGCGGCCAGCGCGCCCTCGACGATGGCGTGGCGCGCCTCTGCGATATTGACGGTGTGCGCCAGCGACTGGCCGGAGATCTGGTTGTTCACCAGGGCGGCGAGCACGCCCACCTTCGACAGGCCGAACCAGGTGGCCACATACTCCCAGCGATTGCCCATATAGAGCACAACTGTGTCGCCGGGCTCGATCCCCTGGGCGACCGCCCAGTTGGCGATTCGATTCGCATGCTCATCGAACGCCTTGTAGGTGACCGCCTCGTTCTCCTCGGTGAGAAACGCGGTGCGCTTTTTGTAAGCGTCGACGCTGCGCTCCAGAAGGTCAGGCGTCAGATCGGCCGAATCCGGCGTGATCTGCTTCAGCTTGCCCAGAAGCCTTGCAAGCTCGGTGGTGTAAAACACTTCGCGCTTGATCGCCTGAAACAGCCCCATTTGCGCACTCCTCCCTATCTCACGCCTTATTCGACGATTTGCGGCGACACTACGGTTCGGGTCTGCAGGGTCAAGGAACGCCCGCTGCTGACTCTGCGTTTCTGCTGGATACGAAAATTCATGCAGCTGACTCACCGGTTTTGGTCCGCTTAGGTATATTTTACGATGACATTTTCAGTTGCCCCCACAACCCAAGTGTTGATGTTTTCCGCCACCAGCAGTCAGGGTGAACGAAACATGGAATGGGGTGAAGAGCTTAAAGCCTTCCGCCAACGCAGCGGACTCAAGCAGGATTCGGCCGCCCACCTCCTCGGCGTCAGCCAGGCCTATATCTCGCGCCTCGAGAACGGCGCGGCCACGCCCTCAGCCGAACTGGCGGAGCGCCTGCACCGCTTGCTCACCGAACCGGCGCACCGCCCGCTTTATGACCACGTGCGCGCCCTGGTGACCTATTCGCCGTATTTCGTGTCGCTGATCAGCGCGCGCGACGGCCGTGTCCTGGTCGAGGCCGCCAGCCGCGCCCTTACAGAGCAGCCGCCCTTCCAGGGTCTGCAAGTGGGAGACGCCCTGAACATCGATCTGGGTGCTGAGGCCAACAGCATTCTCAATGGGTTGATCGAGACCGGCGCGTTTTCCGGTGAAATCGCATTCGCCGAAGTGGTCTGGACATGGCCGGGGGGCGGATCGGACGCGCCCAGCCACTGGAAAACCATCCAGGTGCCGCTGCGCAAGGATGGCGGCGACTGGGTGCTCCACGCCAGCAATCTGGAGATCAGCGAGGCGGATAAAACCCAGCTCATCAAGGACTGGGGCGGCAAGCAGATGCGCGCTGTGAGCTTCGATGAGGCGCCGGCTCCGCCGCTGATCTAGAAGCGCCGCCGGCCTGCAATGAACTCACACCCCGGCGCGCCGCTCCGGGGTGTTTGTTTGACGCGCCAGGTCGCAGCCTTCCCCCCCCCCGCTGCTGGAAAGCTGCGGGATGAGACGAGGCGCCGCAGACAAACCGGGGGCAAACCGTGTATGCGGACGTAATGACGACGCCCGCCGCCTCCAATTCCACCGCCAAAGACGCGGCCAAAGCCGCCAAGGCCCGCCTCGCCAGCCTTTTGAAAGACTGGGGGAAAGCAGGCGCGCGCGCGGAGCGCGCCGCCAGCGCGCTCGGGGTTTTGCAGGCGGTCTTTTTCATCGCCTTCGCCTGGGGCGCGGCCGGCGCCGTGGGCGCACTGGTCAAGGGTGAGGCGCCCTGGCCTCACCTGGTGCTCGCCCTCGTCGGCGCGGGCCTGCGCGCCGCCGCTCAGGCCGGCGAAACACGGCTGGGCTTTGAAGCGGGCGCTCTGGTGCGCGGCCATGTGCGCCGCACCGCCGCCGAGCGCCTGGCGCTGCGCGGACCGGCCTTGGCCGAACGCACCGACAGCGGCGAAACCGCCAGCGCCCTCATCGACGCGGTGGAGAAGCTCGACGGTTATTTCGCGCGCTACCGCCCGCTGATGCCGGTGGTGGCGGCCGCGCCGTTGATCATGCTGGCGGCGGCCTGTACCCAGTCCTGGGTGGTGGGCACGATCTTCCTGGTGAGCGCGCCTGCGCTGATCTTCTTCACGGCCCTTGTGGGCGCAGGCGCGGCGGCCGCGAGCCGGAACCAGCTGGCCACGCTGCGCCGGCTGGCGGGCCGGTTCAACGACCGGCTCCAGGCGCTGGAGACCCTGAACGCCTTCAACGCCGCAGGCCGCGAGCGCGACGGCCTGGCCGACGCCAGCGAGGATTTTCGTAAGGGCACCATGAAGGTGCTGGCGCTGGCCTTCCTCTCCTCGGCGGTCCTTGAGTTTTTCTCGGCCCTCGCGGTGGCGGGCACGGCGATTTATGTGGGCTTTTCCCTGCTGGGCGCGCTGCCGTTCGATCCGGGCGAGACGCTGGATATCCGAACCGGCCTGTTCCTGCTGATCCTGGCGCCGGAATATTACGTGCCCCTGCGCCGGCTGTCGGCGGCCTATCACGACCGGGCCGACGCCGAAGCCGGCGCCGAAGCCCTCGCGCCTTTCTTCGACGGCGAGGCCAGGGAAGGCACCGCCGCCAAGCCGCTGACCGCCGCCCCCCATGTGCGCTTCATCGACGCCGGCGCCGTCTACGCCGACGGACGGCGCGGTCTTGAAGGGCTCGATTTCACCGCAGAAGCCGGCAGGATCACCGCGCTCTGGGGCGCGTCCGGCGCGGGCAAGTCCACCGCGCTGAAGCTGTTGATGGGCTACGCCCCGCTCACCGACGGCTCCATCGAGATCGACGGTGAAGCCCTCACCGCGCCGCTGATCGGACAAGCCGCCTGGATCGCCCAGCGCAGCCGCACCTTCCACGGCACGCTCAAAGACAACATCACCCTGTTCGACGGCACGATTCCCGCCGAGACCATCCAGGCCGCCGCCGAAGCCGCGGGCGTGATGGATTTCGCGGCCAGCCTGCCCGACGGGCTCGACACGGCGCTGGGCGAACGCGGACACGGCGTGTCGGGCGGTCAGGCCCAACGCGTCGCTCTGGCCCGCGCTCTGGCGGTGGACATGAAGCTCCTGCTGCTGGACGAGCCCACCGCCCATCTGGACGGCGAGGCCGAGGGCCGCTTTCTGGACGCGCTGAAACACGCCGCAAAGGGCCGCACCGTGATCATCGCCACCCACAGCCCGGCGGTGCGTCGCATCTGCGACGCGGTGGTGGAGATGGAGCCGCGACCATGAGTGATCTGCGTTTCTTCCTGGCCCTGGCGCGGCCCGACCGCTGGTGGCTGCGCCTGGGCGCGGCGCTTGCCGCGATTACGCTTTTGTCCGGGATCGGGCTCCTGTCATTGTCGGGCTGGTTCATCACCGCCAGCGCGGTGGCCGGCGCCGCCGCAGCGGGGCGCGGGTTCAGCGCCCTGTCAGCCTCCGGCGGGGTGCGCGCCTTCGCGGTGACCCGCACGGTGGGACGCTACGCCGAGCGCATGGCCACCCATGAGGCCACTTTTCGTGTTCTCGCGCGCCTGCGCCTGTGGGTGTTCGATCAGGTCGCGCCTCTGGCGCCGGGCCGATTGTCCCAGATGCGCAGCGGCGACGTGTTGAGCCGCGTGACCCAGGACGTGGACGCGCTCGACAATCTCTATCTGCGTGTGGTCACGCCCATGTTCGCCGCCGCCTGCGGCGCGCTGGCCGCAGCTGTCGCCCTTGCGGTTTTCGCGCCCGCAGCCCTCGTGCCCGTGCTGGCGACCTTTGTCCTGGCCAGCATCGTCCTGCCGCTGGTCGCCGCGAGACGCGGCGCGGCGGACGGCCGAACCGCAGTGCAGGACTCTGCTGTGGCGCGCGCCGAGGCCGGCGATCTCGCCGGCGGGCTGGCCGAGCTGAAAGCCTATGGCGGGGATGCCCGCGTGATCGAGCGCCTGGACCGGGCGAGCCGCGGGTGGATCGGCGCCCAGCGCCGGCTGGCGCGCCTGTCGCTGGTGAACGCCGCCTTGCTGTCGCTGGCCGCGCCCGCGACCTTCGTGATCGGATTCGGCTCGGCGGCCCTGGCCGGAGCGCCCGCGGCGCTCGCCGCGCTGGCTGGCTTCATCGCCTTCGCCCTGTTCGAGGCCGCCGCCCCGCTGGTCACCGCCGCCGAGCAGTATGGACGCACGCTCAGCGCGGCCCGGCGCCTGCGCGAGATGTCTGAGCTGACGCCCGCCATCACGGAACCGGCGAGCCCGGCGCAAACGCCCGCGCGCAGCAGCGTGACGGTGTCCGACGTCCGTTTCACCTATCCCGGCGCGCCGGAGGCGGCCCTGAACGGCGTCTCGCTCGACCTGCCCGAGGGCGGCCGTCTGGCGCTGGTCGGTGCGTCAGGCTCGGGCAAGTCCAGCCTGATCAAGCTCTTGATGCGGTTCTATCAGGCCGAGACCGGCGAGATCACGCTGGGCGGCGCGCCGATCTCCACCCTGAGCGCCGCCGGCGTGCGCGCAAGGTTCGCGCTGGTCGATCAGCGCGCAGAGCTATTGTCCACCACCGTGCGCGACAATCTGCGCCTGGCCGATCCGGGCGCCGACGAGGACCGGATCTGGGCGGCGCTGGAGCGGGCGCGCGCGGCCGATTTCGTGCGCGCCATGCCCGACGGGCTCGAAACCTGGATCGGGGAGCAGGGCGGGCTGGTGTCCGGCGGTCAGGCACGGCGCATCGCCCTGGCGCGCGCCTTCCTGAAAGGCGCGCCAGTGCTTCTGCTGGACGAGCCCACCGAGGGCCTGGACGAGGACACCGAAAGAGAATTCCTCGACGCGCTGGACTCCTGGCTGGACGAGGATACGCGGCGCTCGGTGCTCATCGTCACCCACCGGGCGGCCCTGCTGGAGCGGGCCCGCACCGCCGTCGTCCTTGAACACGGCCGGGTCGCCGAAACCGGTGTGGTGACCGAGCTCGCCGGGGCCGGCGGCGCGTTCGACCGGCTGTTTCCCGCCTTCAACAAGGACGGCGCAGCCTAGCCGCGCGGCGCGCCCGACCCTTCGACCGGGCCCGTGCACCGGGCCGCGAAGGGGTTGCCAAAGCCCCCCTTTATCCCTCATCCTCTTTTGTGAACGCCGTTCACGACTTCACCAAAAGAAGCGGGGCGGCGCGGCGGGCCGGCGCGCCCGCACCTGTTCGAGGCGCGCATCGGGCCTTCCGCACATATCTGTGGAGGACAGCCATGACCGCGCTTCGCGATCTTTATCCCATGCCCGACATCGACTCGCACTGGCACGTGCCGAACGAGTTCAACACGGTGTTCGACTGGCGCTTTGACGAGGGCCGCACCACGCTGATGCACCTGTACCAGAAGGGTAAGGACATGCAGTGGGATGCGCTCAAGCGCATCGACTGGGACCTGGAGCTGGACCCGGAAAACCCCATGGAGATGCCCGATGAGTCGGTTCCCCTCTGGGGCTCGGACATCTGGAACAAGATGACGCCGAAGGAGAAGGCCGCCCTGCGCCAGCACACCCAGGCCTGGAACATCTCGCAGTTCCTTCAGGGCGAGCAGGGCGCGCTTCTGGCCGCCTCCAAGATCGTCCAGGCCGTTCCTGATCTTGATTCAAAATTCTATGCCGCCACCCAGGTGATGGACGAGGCCCGCCATGTGGAAGCCTATCAAAAGCTGCTGGGCAAGTTTGGCGTCGCCTATCCCATGACCGACCCCTTGCAGATCCTGATCAATCAGGCCCTGAGCGACAGCCGCTGGGACGTGACCTATCTGGCCATGCAGGTGGTCATCGAGGGTCTGGCGCTGGCCGCCTTCGGCACGATCCGCGACATCGCCCAGAACCCGCTGGCGCGCCAGGTGAACGCCTATGTCATGGAGGACGAGAGCCGCCACGTGGCCTTCGGCCGGATTTCGCTGCGCGATTATTACCCGCAGCTGACCCAGAAAGAGCGTGATGAGCGCGAGGAGTTTCTGGTGGAGGCCTGCTATCTCATGCGCGACCGCATGACCCGCGGCACGGTGGTCTACGAGATGCTCGGCCTGCCGGCCCAGGCCTGCGACGACTACGCCCAGAACTCCGAGATCGTGAAGCTCTACCGCACCATGCTGTTCCAGCGCATCGTGCCCATCGTCAAGGATATCGGCCTGTGGGGCCCGAAAATCCGCAAATGCTATGAAGATATGGGCGTCATGCACTACGCCGATGTCGACCCCCAGGCGCTGCAGGACGACGATGAGCGCGTCGCCCGCGAGATCGACGCCAACAAGGCCCGCCAGGATTACATCTCCGCCGTCGCGGCCGAAGGCGCGGCGGGGCTCGCCGCCGGACACGCGGAATAGACCCTTTCGGCTCGCACCCCTCGCGACGCCGCCTTACGCCCCGCCCGGCTCTTGTCCTGGCGGGGCTTTTCTTTCGCAGCCTTGAGAGTCCGCCGGGTGCATTGCGCAGGGGCGCCCGGCCACAGCACAAAAAAGGGGGCGGCCTGGAAAGGCCGCCCCCCGTTTCGTTTCAGTCCGCTTGGACCGCGTGGAGTTCCTAGAACTCGTAGCGCAGGCCGATGCGGATTTGATACAGCGAGCTGAAGGTGCTGACGCTGTCGATGTCGTCCTGGTCGAACTCGTTATAGCGATACACGCACGAGCCGGCCGTCTGGCAAGCAACCCGCATGTCGTCGCCTTCCAGAGCGGTGGCGGCGTCGACGCCGTTCGCGGCGACGTCGGCGGCCGAGACCAGATCGGCGTCCACGACAGCGGCCTGGCCGTTGCCCGGACCGCTCGTCTGAACACCCCAGTCGGAGTTGATCAGGTTCGGGAAGTTGATCACATCCAGAACCAGCTGGAAGTTGTTGTCACCCACGAAGCGGGAGACACCCGGGATGCCCGGAAGTTCCTGGCTGAAGCGCATGTCCCACTGCTGGTTCCAGGCCGAATTGGCGCTGAACGCCGGCATGATCTGGCCTTCCGAGGCGCCCGCACGAGCAACCTGATCGTAGAACCCGTCCATATCGAAGCCGGACGCGAAGACCACGTTGGCGTCGCCGCCGCGGGTCGGCACGTAGATCGGGCTGTTGTCGAACGGACCTTCACCCTGACCGGCGCGGCCGAACAGCGAGTTGTCGTTGTTGACGTCGTAGGACAGGAAGTACGGCACGCCCGAACGGATTTCCGCGAAGACGTCGACACGCGAGGTCAGGTCACGGATGAAGTCACGCTCGTAGGACAGGCCCAGCTTGAAGGCGTGTTCGATCTCCCAGAAGGAAGTCCGCACTTCGGGGAAGTTGCGGTCCGCCGCGGAGATGCCGCGCCAGTTGGAGATGCCGCGCGAAGAGCCGCCCTCGGAGACCCAGTCCACGTCCTGATAGGCGTAAGCGGCATAGAAGCCGAAGCCGTTGTCATAGTCTTTCTGCGCGCTGATCGAGAAGACATGCCCTTCCGAGCCGTCCTCGTTGATCAGCTGGGTCAGGTTGCGGATGCCCAGATCGTCCAGGTCGGCGTAGATCGGACGACCGTCCGGAGCGACGCCGGTCGGCAGGGCGGCGCCCAGCTGGGTCTGAGCCAGGTTGCGCCACAGGAAGGCGTCTTGCGCCTGCGTGTAGAGGTACTGGGCCGACAGAAGATAGCCGTCACCAAGACCGAAGCGCTCCAGGTTCAGGTCGTGATCGACACGCAGCGAAGCCTTGAGATCGGACGGGACCTCGAAGTCTTCGGCGATGGTGTCGATGACCTGACCGGTCTGACCGCCGACATTGGTGCGCAGGGCGGCGGGAACGTCGAAGCCCGTGAGGGTGAAGTTGTTCCCGCTGGCGAAACCAAGCGCCGGGGAGAACGCATTCGAGATCCACACTTTCGGCTCGCCGCCGGCGAAGATGCCCAGACCGCCGGTGACCGTGGTCCGGTCGCTCGGCTCGTAGCGGAAGCTGAAGCGCGGCATGAACAGGTCTTTGCCGTTCAGGTTCTGGCCCGAGGTGTCGGCGCCATAGAGGCCGTCAACGACCGGGTCGAACGGCGGGGTGTCGTCCTGGCTGTAGAACTCCCAGCGGAAGCCGAAGCCAAGCTCGAGATCGTTGCGGATCTGCCAGGTGTCCTGGGCGAAGATCGTGAACTTCTCCATGCCCCACGCCGCGGCGCCGTCATTGACGTTGTTCGACGGGGCGTTCTGGTACTCGACCCGCGCGGTGCCGTTCCGGATATCATCGAGATCGTTGAAGATGAAGCGGCCGTTCGCCGACGAGACGAAGAGGTTGAAGAGCGAGTAGTCTTCGTACTCGAGGCCGGCGGTGATCAGGTGATCGCCAAGGGCGTAATCGCCCGACGCGAAGAACTGCAGACGCTCGTCTTCGAACACGTTGGCGTGACGGAAACGGTCACAGCCGCCGACGAAGAACTCATCGCTGCCCGAAGAGCCGCCGATCAGGCCGTCGAACTGGGATCCGGCCAGATCGTTCGGCGAAAGACGGAATTCCAGGTGCGGCTGGTCAGAGCCGGCGTTGCAGTTCTGGCCACGCGAGAACTCTTTGTAGTTCATGCGCACGGTGGTGGAAAAATTGTCGGTCCAGTCGGAGAACAGCTGGCCGGTATAGGCGGTGAGCTCGACCGGGGTGGCGTACCAGGCGGTCTGGAAGTTCTGACGGCGAACGCTGGTGCCGCCTTCTTCGGTGGTCTGGTAGGTGAACGAAGCGCGGTGCTGGTCGGTGATGTTCCAGTCCAGCTTGCCGAGGAAGCGCTCGGAGGTCACCGGCAGCGCGCCGACATTGGGACGTCCGCCCATGTCGAAGCCAAGCTCGGTCTGCACGAAATCGTTAAAGGCGCTGTAGAAGGCCGGATCAATATCGTCGTTCTGATCGTCCGGGACGAAGTTGAAGCCCGAACCGGACTCGTACTCGTCATAGGACACGAAGAAAAACAGGCGATCCTCGATGATCGGGCCGCCGAGCGTGAAGCCGTATTCTTTCTCTTCGAACGGAGCGACGTTGAACGCGGTGCCGTCGGTCTCGTCACCGAAATAGGTCTCGTCCTGGTAGTAGTAGAACGCGCTGCCATCAAACTCGTTCGTGCCCGAGCGGGTGGTGATGTTCACCAGGCCGCCGGTGAAGCCCGAAGCGGTGACCGAGTAGTCGGACGCGACCAGCGAGGCGGATTCGACTGCGTCGAGGGAGATCGGCGAACGCTCGGTGGCGTAGGTGTTCGAGCCCAGGCCGAAATCGTCCTGCTGCAGCGAGCCGTCGATGGACAGGCCGTTGAAGCGCGGGTTCGTGCCGGCCACGAAGAGCTGGCCTTCGCCGGCGGAGAACGCCAGCGGGTCGCGGACCAGGGTCGCGATGACGTCGCGGTTGGCGGACGGCTGGTTGGCGATGTCGCGTGCGGAGAAGTTGGAGCCGACGCCGTTATTCAGGTCGGTGGTGTTGATCGCCTGGCCGGTGACCACGATGATGTCGGCCGCCTGGGCGCCGAGGCGGATGCTCAGGGGAGCATTGGAGCCCGGACGCAGGTTGACGCCGTCAATGGCTTCGCCTTCGAAGCCTTGCGCGCTCACCAGGATCGAGAACGGGCCGCCGACGCGGAGACCGCCCTGGAAGAACGAGCCGGTTTCGTTGGTCACGGCGCGCGAGGCGGTGCCGGAATCGACGTGTACGACGGTGACAGTCGCACCAGCGATCGGCTGGCCGGAAGCGTCGACCACTTCGCCGCGCAGCGCGGCCGAAGTGACCTGGGCGTGAACCGCCGCAACCGGAGCCAGCGCCAGGAGCGCAGCAGCCGAAGCGCCGTAGCTGAGTTTCTTGAAGATCGCCATTTTAGGAGTGTTCCCCTCAATCGACCGGGATAGTCACGGAAGCCCCACGCCGCCGCGTTACACCGGGCGATTAACCGCCGGGGCTGACGGTTCGGTGACGAGTACATGACAGATTCATTACAGCCCGGGAGCCGCTCCGTCCGGGGGCGGAAAGTTGCTGGCGAGCTAAGTTTCAGCAGGGGCGCGCCGACTCGCCTCCTGACCTGGCCCGGCAAGGCGGTCGATACAGGGCCGTCCCGTTGATAAATGGTTCCAGGAGACGCGGCGTTCCGCGACACTCCACCAGGTCGCGTGGCTTTCGCGCAACAGCCGGCCGCACGGCGCCGGCCCGCGTCCGGCCGGCATCCCGCGAGGCTCTCGATCCGGCTCTCGATTCGGAGGCTTTGCTTTGACAAACAGGGCGCGCGCGCGCCACAAGGCAGGCGATGTCAGACCACCTTTCCCATCCTGATCTCGCGGGTCGCCTGCTGACGCCGCGCACCGCCATCCTCGTGATCGGCGGCCTCGTTCTTCTGCGCCTGGCGGCCATGATCTTCGACCCCAACAGCCTGCATGCCGACGAGACCCAGTACTGGCTGTGGTCGCGCGAGCTGGACTGGGGCTATTTCTCCAAGCCGCCCTTGATCGCCTGGGTGATCGCGGCCACCACCGCGGTGTTCGGCAACGCCGACTGGGCGGTGCGCCTGGCCGCGCCGTTTCTTCATGCCGCCACCGCCGGATTTCTCGGCCTTGCGGCGGCGCGCCTGTTCGATACGCGCACCGGCGCGCTGGCGGCGATTCTCTGGGCGGTGATGCCGGGGGTGTGGCTGTCCAGCCAGATCATCTCCACCGACGCGGTTCTGATGACCGGCTGGGCGGCGAGCCTTTATTGCCTGGCGCGCCTGCGCGAAGGTCCGAGCTGGCCCCATGCCCTGGGCCTGGGCCTGGCGGTGGGCTGGGCGTTTCTGGCCAAATACGCGGCGATCTATCTTCTGGTGGGCGCCGCCCTGTCGGTTCTGCTGGACGCGCCCACGCGCCGCGCCCTCTTCTCGGTGCAGGGCGCAACCGCCGGCGCGTTGGGGCTGGCGCTCCTGTCGGGCAATCTTGCCTGGAACGCCGCCAATGATTTCGCCACGGTGTCGCATACCGCCGCCAACGCCAACTGGGCCGGGGATCTCTTCAACTTCGAGGAGTTGATTGACTTCCTGGTGGGACAGCTCGGCGTGTTCGGACCGATCACGCTGGTCCTTTTGGTGATGGGCATCGTGCAGACCATACGCACAGAGACCGGGCGCACCAGCACCGGCGGCTGGAATGAAGCGCGCCCGGCCCTGATGCTGGTGATGTTCACCGTGCCGCCGATCCTGATCGTCTCGCTGCAGGCCTTCATCAGCCGCGCCCACGCCAACTGGGCGGCGTCAGCCTATGGCGCGGGGACGATCCTGCTCGCCTGGTTCGTGCTCGCCGGTCCGAAATGGCGGCGCACCGCGCTCGCTGCGTCGCTGGCGCTCCATGTCACCGCGGGGCTGGCCCTTCTCGCGTTCGCCGCCTCGACGCCGCTGTCGGACTCGGCCGGCCTGGCGAACGCCTACAAGCGCGTACGCCAATGGCCGCAGACCGCCGCAGCGGTGGAGCGCATCGCCGAAGACACCGGCGCGGCCGCACTCGCCTTTGATAACCGCAATGATTTCCATCAGATGCAGCGCTATGGCGCGTTCGACGCGCCGCTCTACATGTGGATGCGCTATGCCGGCGCCCATAATTTCGCCGAAGCCGAATGGCCGCTGCCGGAGACTATTGAGGGCCCTGTCCTGATCGTCTCCGAACGCCCCGACGAAATCGCGCTCATGGCGCGTGATTTTGCGCGCTTGGAGCCGGCGGGCGAAATCCGCATCGCCCTGGGCGGCGGTCGCGAGCGCGTCTATCGCCTGTTTCTGGGCGAGGACTACGCCCCGCTGGAGCGCGACGCCGAATACGAGGCGCGGGTGGAAGACATCCGGGACGCCTATGGCGCGCCGGACAGCGCCGCATCGCCCCAGACGTCACGCAGGCGCTGATCGCGCCGGCAGCCGAAGCGATAGCGCTGATAGCGGATCGGGTTCGCCTCGGCGTAATCCTGATGGTAAACCTCGGCCGGCCAGAACATGTCCAGCGGCTCGATCTCCACAGCCACGGAGCGTTCAAAGCGGGCCTCCACGGCGGCGAGGCTGGCGCGCGCCGCTTCGGCCTGAGCCTCGCCGTCCGGGAAAATGAAGGGCGCATAGCTGGCGCCGCGATCGCAGAACTGGCCCCGGCCGTCGAACGGATCGACATTCACCCAGTAATGATCGAGCAGCGCTTCATAGCTCACCGCTAGCGGATCATAGATCACGCGCGCAGCCTCGGCGTGGCCGGTTTCGCCGCGCACCACTTCGTAATACCCGGGGTTTTCTTCAGGTCCGCCGGAAAAGCCGGAGACCACTTCGACCACGCCGTCGAGCTTTTCAAAATCAGCCTCGGTGCACCAGAAGCAGCCCGACGCGAACACGGCCTGCTCAAGCCCGTCGGGCAGAGACGCCTCGGCGCCGGCGGGTTGAACATAATCGCCGGCTTCCTGGGCGCAGGCGGCGGTGGTGAAGGCGCAGGCCGACAGGGCGGCGGTGAGGGCGAGGCGCATGGTGATTTCCTCTTTTCGCTTTGAGCTAACATTGGCGCGCCGGTCCCGGACGCCAAGTCACAAGGCTGCGAGCGCTGCCATGGGACGCGGGGCGGGCCGCTTTCGGCTCCCCAAGCGGACGGGGCTTTGTTAACCTCTTCAAAAGCCGCCCTGGGGGGAGAGGTTCATGCGCACAACCACGCCGCTTAAGGCGCTCATCATCGCGATAGTCATGGTCATGGCGGCCGCCGCCGGACCGGGCGCAGGCTCCGCCAACGCGCAGACCCGCGTCTGGTCGGCGCCGTGGAGCGCGTCCGAGATCGCGGATCTCGGCGATGCGCTGTCAGAGGCCTGGACCCACGGTCTTGATCCGGCCGACTACGCCGATCCGCGCGCCCTGGCCGCCATGGCGCGCGGCCGCGAGCGCGACGAGGCGGCGCGCGCGGCCTGGTTTGAATACGCCGAGGACCTGGCCTTCGGGCGGGTGGATCCGCGCCGGCTTGATCGCGACTGGACCACCCCGGTGCGCGATCAGGACCTGATGGTCTGGTATGCACGCGCCAGAGACGGCCTTGGAATCTTCGAAAGCCTGGAGGCGCTGAGCCCCCAGCACCCCGATTATCAGGCGCTGCGCGCGGCGCTGATCTCGCTTTCCGCCGCGCCGGACGCGCCAGGTCCCATCGCGCCAGGCCCCGCCCTGGGCCGCGGCGATCAGGGCCCGCGGGTGGACGCAGTGCGCGCGCGCCTGCATGAGCTCGGACTGCTGGCCGATCCGGGCCGGCCGGGCGCGATCTTCGACGCGGCGCTGGAAAGCGCGCTCATGCGGTTTCAGGCGCGGCGCAATCTCGCCGCAGACGGGCGGGCGGGAACCACCACGATCGCGGAGCTCAACGCCGGAGCCGACCGGCGCGCCGGACAGCTGCGCGCCAATCTGGAGCGCTGGCGCTGGCTGCCGGCGGATCTGGGACAGCGCCATATAAGGGTGAATATCGCCGATTACCGGCTGGAGGCGTGGGCGAACGGGCGGGTGGAGCGCGTCCACGAAACCCAGATCGGCAAGACCTACGCCTCCACCCCGGTGTTTTCGGACTCCATGAGCATCGTGGAGATTCATCCCTGGTGGTACACGCCCGGCGGGCTCGGCTCGCGCTGGGTGCGCATCTTCGCCAGCAATCCCGCCTACGCCTATTCGCAAGGCTATCATCTGGTGGACCTGGACACCGGCGAGCGGGTGAACGCCTACACTGTCGACTGGCCCGGGCGCCGCTTCCGCGTGGTTCAGCAGCCCGGGCCGAACAACGCCATGGGCGAGGTGAAATTCCTGTTTCCCAACCGGCACAATGTCTACATCCACGACACGCCCCACCGCGACGGCTTCGCCCTGTCACGCCGGGACGATTCAGCCGGCTGCGTGCGCGTCGGTGACCCGCAGGAACTCGCCGTCTGGGTGCTGCAGGGCGAGGGCTGGAGCCCGGCGCAAGTGCGTGCCGCCTTTGATGCTGGCGACACACGCCGCGTCCGGCTCGCCAACGAAATCCCCGTGCACATCCTCTACTTCACCGCCGTCACCGACCGGCTGGGCGATGTGCGCTTCGTGTTCGACGTCTATGAGCGCGATTCGCGCCTGATTGACGCGCTGGACGGGATCATGCCCGCAGCCCCGGCCCGCGAGGAGGCCGGGGCCGGGGCGCTGTAGCGCTTTCATCTCAGACCCGCCGCCGACGATCCGGCTGCGTTCACCTCAAGACGTTTGGCTGGAAAACCGGAGCGCGCCCCTTCGCGTTTGCGTGCGCTGGCGTTCGCAAGTATTCACGCCCTGACCGGACAAACCACGAGGCTCGCCGCCATGCGCCATTTCCTGACCACCGAAGACTGGTCCCGCAGCGATCTGCAGGCGTTGATCGACCGCGCGCGCCAGTTCCGCGACAGCCCGCAAGGCGACGCGCTGAAGGGCAAATCGGTGGCGCTGATGTTCTTCAATCCCAGCCTGCGCACGCGCTCCAGCTTTGATATCGGCGTTCACCAGCTGGGCGGCCATGCGGTGATCCTGGACGCGCGCGGCCAGACCTGGCCGGTGGAGTTCGACGACGGCGCGGTGATGGACGGCGAACCCGAAGAGCATGTGAAGGAGGCCGCCCGCGTTCTGTCGCGCTACGCCGACCTGATCGCCATTCGCTGCTTTCCCAAATTCCAGGACTGGAACGCCGAGCGCGAGGACCCGCTGATCACCGCCTACGCCAAATACGCCACCGTGCCGGTGATCAATATGGAGACCATCGTCCACCCCTGTCAGGAGCTCGCCCACATGATGGCGCTCCAGGACCGGATGGGTGATGTTCAGGGTAAGGACTTTCTGCTCACCTGGGTGCCCCATCCCAAGCCGCTGAACACCGCGGTGGCCAATTCGGCCCTGCTGGTCGCGTCGAAATTCGGCATGAATGTCCGGCTGCTCATCCCCGATGAGGTCTATCGCCTGGACGAGCGCTACATGAACGCGGCGACGCGCTTCTGCGCGGAAGCCGGGTCCCACTTCACCGTCACCACCGATGTGGAGGAAGCCTATAGCGGCGCCCATGCGGTCTACGCCAAAAGCTGGGGCGCGCTGCCGTTTTACGGGAACTGGGGCGGCGAGACCGCCTACCGCGCCAAGGGCGCGGGCTTCATGGTGGACGAGGCCAAGATGGCCCTCACCGATAACGCCGTCGCGAGCCACTGCCTGCCCATGCGCCGGAATGTGAAGATGTCCGACGCGGTGGTGGATTCCCCCGCCTTTCTGGGGATCGAGGAGGCGGAAAACCGGCTCCACGTCCAGAAGGCCATCATGGAGCGCCTGATCCAGGACGTCGCCCCATGACCGACAGGCCCACGCCCGAAAAAGCGCCCGAGCGCGCGCCGGTGCGCGCGGCCATCGTGCAGCTGCTCTCCAACATGCGCGACGGCAAGGAGATCCGCGAATACCTCAACCGGTTCGCGCAGCTGGATCAGGAGCGCTTCGCAGTTGTGAAGGTCGGCGGCGCGATCATCGAAGAACAGCTGGACGCGCTGGCGGCCGCCCTCGCTTTCCTGCAATCGGTGGGGCTGGCGCCGGTCGTGGTGCATGGCGGCGGCCCGCAGCTGAACACCGCGCTGGAAGCGGCTGGTTTTCCAGAGGACCGCCGCGACGGGCTTCGCATCACCCCGGACGCCGCCATGGGCGTGGTGCGCGACACCCTCACCGCCACCAATCTGAAGCTGGTGCAGGCCGTTCGCGACGCCGGCGGCCGGGCCGCCGCGGTTCCGTCGGGCGTGTTTGAAGCCGAGCTCATCGACGAAGCGCATCTGGGACGCGTGGGCGAGCCCACACGGGTGCGCCTTGAACAGGTCGCCGCCGCCGCGCGCGCCGGCCAGGCGCCGATCCTTGGATGCTTGGGCGACACCGCCGACGGGAAGCTGGTCAACGTCAACGCCGACAGCGCGGTGCGCGCCCTGGTCCATGCGCTGCAGCCCTACAAGATCGTGTTTCTCACCGGCGCCGGCGCGCTGCTGGATGTCAGCGGCCAGCCGATCTCGGCGATCAATCTGGCCACCGATCAGGACGAGCTTTTCGCCGCCGACTGGGTGTCGGGCGGCATGCGGCTGAAGCTTCAGGAGATCAAGCGCCTGCTGGACGATCTACCGCTGTCGAGCTCGGTCTCCATCACGCGGCCCGACCAGCTGGCCAAGGAGCTTTTCACCCATGCCGGCGCCGGCACGCTGGTGCGCCGCGGCGAGCGCATGCTGGACATTGATCGCAAGTCCGATCTTGACCAGCCGCGCGCCGCCGCGCTGATCAAGGAGAGCTTCGGGCGCGAGCCGGTGCCGGGTTATTTCGACCGGCTTGATTTCGACCACGCCTTCGTCACCGAGAATTACCGCGCCGCCGCGATCACCGCGCGGCTGGACGGCGCGGTGTATCTGGACAAGTTCGCGGTGCTGGACGAGGCGCGCGGCGAGGGCCTGGGCGGGGCGGTTTGGAAGCGCCTGATCGCCTACGCGCCCCGCCTGTACTGGCGCTCGCGCAGCGACAACCCGGTCAACGAATTCTATTTCAACGCCTGTGACGGCGCGGTGAAGATCGGTCGCTGGACGGTGTTCCAGCGCGGCGAAACGGATCTGTCGCGCATGCCGGACATGATGGAGCAGATCGCAGGCCTGGCGCCGACCCTGAAGGAGTCGTGATGAAACGCATCGGTCTTGTGGGCGCACGCGGCCATACCGGGCGTGAGCTGATCGCCATTTTAGGCCGCCGCACCGACATGGCGCTGGACTTCGCGGTGTCGCGGGCCATGGCCGGCGAGCCGGTCACCAGCCTGGCGCCGGACGGACCGTCGGGCCTGTTGTTCGAGGCGCTGACCCCTGAAGAGATCGCGGCGCGCGGCGCCGATGCGGTGATCCTGGCCATGCCCAACGGCGAAGCGGCGGCTTATGTGGCCGCTCTGGACGCCGCCGCGCCGCACACCGTGATCGTCGATCTGTCGGCGGACTATCGCTTTGACGATTCCTGGACCTACGGCCTGCCCGAGATTTACGGCCGCAAGGCGCTGGCGGGCGCCACCCGCATCTCCAATCCGGGCTGCTACGCCACGGCCGGCCAGCTCTGCGTCCATCCGATCCGCAAGAAGCTGAAAGGCGCCGCCCATCTGTTCGGCGTCTCGGGCTATTCCGGCGCCGGCACCAGCCCCAGCCGCAAGAACGATACATCGGCGCTCAAAGACAATCTCATGCCCTACGCGCTGAGCGGCCATCTGCATGAGCAGGAGATGGCGCGCCATCTGGGCGCGGATGTGCGGTTTTCACCCCATGTGGCCGCGTTCTTCCGTGGTCTGAGCGTCACCGCCCAGATGACCTTGAAAAAGCCCATGGACGAGGCGGGCCTGCGCGCCGCATTCCACAAAGCCTATGACGGCGAGCCGCTGCTGCGTATCTCGCAATCGATCCCGGAGATCATCGACGGCGCCAACGGGCCGGGCGCGGTGATCGGCGGATTCGCCCTGTCGCAGGACGGGCTGAGCGCGGTGATGGTCTGCGCGCTCGACAATCTGTTGAAGGGCGCGGCGGTGCAGGCGATGCAGAATCTCGCCCTCGCCTTTTGCCTGAACGAGCTGGACGGGATCGCAGGCTAAAGCCCGGTTTAAGAATTAGTCTAAAGCCCGGTTTCGGCCTGGATCACCGCGGTGACGCGCCGGTGCAGGGTGAGCGGGTCGAGCGCAGCGTCCAGCGCCGCCTGATCGGCCGCCGCCGCGATCGCCTCCAGCCGCAGATCGCGCCACAGCTTGAGAAGAAATCCGCCATGCTCATCCGGGCTCCAGCCAAGGCGGGGGGCCGGCCGGGCGAGGCTGGCGAGAAGTTCCGGATCACCGGGAACATCACCGGGATCGGGCGTCCTGGCCGCCTCGCCGGAATGCTCGGCCAGATGGGCGGCGATGTCGCGCAGCGCGGCCTCGTGGTCCCCGCTCCAGCGCCGCAAACGCACGGCGTCGCTTGTGGGGCCCAGACGAGTAAGGTGCGCGCTTAGAGGATCGCGGGCCATGGCGCCCAGTAGCGTCGGGACGCTCGTGCGATCGGGCCCGACATGCCCGTCCCGCTTGAAGGCTGCGCGGTAGGGTGCGGGATAGCCCTCCCCGGCCGTCAGCCAGTCACGCAGACGGCGCAGGCGCACAGGCAGAGGCGTCGGCGGCAAATCCATGCGCGCATCAAGGCGCGGCGTATTCCACGGAAAGAAGATCAGCTGCTCTTCAAGGCGCGCCCAGATTCGCGCCAGATGCGAGCCGTCCCACAGCAGCGCGTGGACGACGCAATAGCGCGCCAGCAAATCCTCGCGCTCTTGCGGCGTCCAGACCGCATACCCGTCCAGCGCCAGCGCCGCGATACGCTCCGGCGCGAGCAGCGCCGCGCTCATGGCCGTGCCGGCCCCGGTGTGAAACCCGTAAAGCCCGGCCCGCTCAATCCCCATCACATCCATGAAGGCGAACAGCGCGCGCGCATAGTCGTCCGCATCCGGATCAGAGAGATCCAGCGGCGCGGAGAGACCGTTTCCGGGCGTATCAAACCCGATGATGTCAAACCGGTCCTCAAGCGCCCCCGCCACGCCGAACAGCGCCGAGGCGCTTTCAGGCGAGCCGTGCAGGAGGATCACCACTGGTGCGCCAGGCTCGCCCGCACGCCGGTAATGCACGGCGCCGCCATTGACGCGCACCGCGCCGCGAGCGCCCCAGCTGTGATTGGCCCCGGTCAAAGGGCGATCAGCGCCTTGCCGCGATTGCGTCCGTCCATGAGGCGTTCGAACGCTTCGGGCGCGGCGGCGAGCCCCGCCGCGAGATCCTCGGCGATGGTGATCTCGCCCGCCCGCACGAAGGGGGCGATCTCGTCCGTGAAGGCGTCCCACCGGTCGTAAAAATCATAGACCACCAGCCCGTGAAGGCTCGCCCGCGCGCCGATGATAGGCCCGAAATTGATGCCGGGCGCCGGCTGGCCGGTCTGATAGTGGGCCGCCAGACCACACAGGATCGCCCGGCCATAGGGCTTCATCCGGGTCAGAGCGAGATTGAGAATGTCGGAGGAGACATTCTCGAAATGCACGTCGATCCCGTCGCCCAGCGCGTCATTCAGCGTGTCCTCCCAGCCCGGCGCCCGGTAGTCGATGCAGGCGTCAAAGCCATAGGTGTCGGTAACGAGCGAGCATTTCTGCGCCCCGCCCGCGATCCCCACAACGCGTGCAGCGCCGCGGGCCCTTGCGATCTGGCCGGCTGTTCCGCCCACCGCCCCGGCGGCGGCGTCTATGAGCACCGTTTCGCCCTCTTTCACCCGCGCAAGCTGCGTCATCCCCGCCCAGGCGGTAAGCCCCGGCATGCCCAGCACGGAGAGATAGGCCTGCGGCGCGATCGCCTCGGTGCTGATCAGCCTCACTGCACCGGCGGCGGCGGCCGCATAATCGCGCCAGCCCGCCTCCATCAGATGCACGGCGTCACCCTCGGAGACCTTATCGCTGCGGCTCTCAATCACCACGCCGACGCCATGGCCGGGGATCGCGTCTTCGCCGGGCATCGGCGCCGGTTCACCCATGTGCCGCCCGCGCAGGCGCGCACCCACATAGGGGTCCATGGAGACATGGGAGAGCTTCACCACCACGCCGCCTTCCGGACAGGCCGGACGCGCGGTCTCCACGATCTTGAAATCGTCCGCGTGCGGCTTGTGGTCGATCGGGTGCTTCAGGACGACCTGGCGCATCAGATTTCCTTCATCATCGCTGGGTGTTCAGCGGCGGGCACGCAGGGCGTCTCGCCACCTAAAGCTCGATCACTTCCACAAGCAGTCCATCAGGCCCCTGCAAAACCCCGGCGCGCTTGCCGTTATAGGGCGCTTCGGCGCGGGCCGAAGGCTCGCTCACCCAGCCTCTGAGCTGATCGAAATCAGGGTGCAGGAAGCTGCCCAGCGCGGCGCCGGGATCCAGCATGCCGGCATGTTTGGGACGCGCGGTGGCCGCCGGCGGATACTGGTCCAGCTCCAGGAACACGTCCCGGCCATGAATGCCGGTGGCGATGGTGTGCATTTCGTTGCGCGGCGTGCCGTAGGCGTCTGCGAGCATGTGATACTCGATCTCCATCACCCGCCCGGTCTCGAAGTTCAGCGTCTCGTCGAACCATTTCAGGCTCGCGTGCATGTCCGAGCAGCCCACCACCAGGATGAAGAGCCGATCAATCGACGCCGTGGCGCGCGGCAGATCATAGGCCGGCAGATCGTCGCGGATCTGGGTGAGATAGACGATCTCCCCGTCCGGACCCTTGATCTGCATGGGATAGATGGCCGGCAGGCCGTCAATCTCGCGCGGCGGGCCGATCACCTCAAAGGGCGAGGGCTTGATGCGCTCATAGGCGGCCAGCACGTCCTGAACGCAGACCTCGATGGCGGCCCAGCCATAGCTGGTGAGCGGCGCGTATCCCTCCACCGGCGGCTGCTCCACCAGGCGCAGATAGATCTCCACGCCGGACGCCGGCTGCATGACGCAATAGCGCGCGCCCTGCGATTTCGGCGCGTGGAGGAAGGCGGCGAGGTCGGCGGACATCTCGCCTTCATGGACCACGGCGTAATCAAGAAAATCGCGGTAGCGGGCGATGGCGGCGTCCAGATCGGCCACGGTCAGCGTGGCGGAGCGCAACAGCTTCATGAAATCTCCCAAGACTGTGACGCGGGCCGTCTCGCCCGCGCGATCATGAAATGGTATACCATTTACACACCCATGCGAGGCAAGGACCTTGCGAGAAAAATATTCCGGGGAGTCGCCATGATCCGTATCGCCGCCTGTCTTGTCCTTCTCACCAGCGGGCCCGCCCTCGCCGAAGCGCCGCCCGTGACCGAGCCTGACGCGCTCACCGGGTCCCAGATCGTGGCCACCGCCTATGAGGCCGCCGGCGGGGATGCCTGGGTCAATCCGGAAAGCCTCTTCATGGAAGGCTACGGCCTGTTCTGGCGCGGGTCGGAAGAGTTCGTGCGCTATGAGCCCTATCGCATGTGGCGGGTTTATCCGGTCTCCAAGGACGCCGCCCACGCCGCCGATGGCCGGGTGCGCATCGAAGGGATGGCCAATGGCGAGCCGGTCTTCCAGATCGCCTTTGACGGCCGGCATACCTATGACCAGAACGGCCGCCTCGAAGAGGACGCGGATTCAGAGCGCTGGGCGTCGAATTTCGGCTTCGGAGTGATCCGCCACGCGCTGGATGACGGGTATGGCGTCGATCGCCTGCCCGACGATTATGTGGACGGCGCACCGGCCTACACCGTGCAGATCAATGATCCGGCGGGGGGCGAGACGCTGTTCAATATCCGCCAGGAAGACTTCGCCGTGGTGCGGGTCGGCTTTACCACGCCGCGCGGCTGGCACGAGCGGATCTATTCTGAGTTCTACCGCAATGAGGACGGCGGCTGGCTGCAGCCCGGCCGGGTGCGGCTCTATTATGACGGCGTGAAGGCCAACGAGATCTACTGGACCGCGTTTGAAACCGGCGCGGCCTATGACGACGCGCTGTTCCGCCTGGGCGAGGACTAACGCCCGCCGGATGTAAAAAGGGCGCTGGACGGGACCCCGCCAGCGCCCTTTTCCTGTGACTTACGGGCCTACTCGACGAAGTCGCGCAGGTCCTGGCCCAGCTGCTCGATACTCGGCTGGTGCAGATACATCATGTGGCCGGCCGGATAATAGGTGAGCGTCACCCGGTCCTGGTCATAGCCGGGCCGGTTGAACGTCATCTCGGTGGCGAAGAACGGCGTGGCCAGATCATAGAGCCCGTTCGCCGCCAGCACGCGCAGATCGCTGTTCTGACGCATGGCCCGCTCCAGCCAGGGCGAGACATTGACGTAGGAATTATCCCCGCCCGCCGGTCCCGCGTCCCAGTTCCACTCGCGCACGCCGCCCAGCGTCGTGTAGGGCTCGGTGATGTCGACACCGAGATCGCGGGTGAAATAGTCCAGCATCGCCGCGGTGTAGGCGCCGTCGATGCCGTAGCCGGACGGATCGCCTTCGGGACTGTCGGAAATGGAATCCGGCTCCATCCCGGTAAAGCGGGCATCAAAACGCCCGACGCTGAGACCCTGATCGCGCAGAAGCTCGACCCGGAAATCGTTCAGGTCGACCCGCATATTGGCCCGGCGCAGATAGTCTTCAGACAGGCCGATGAAATCGGACAGGCGCGCGACGACTCGCTGCTCGTCTTCAGCCGGCAGTGTGGCGCCGCGCACCAGGGCGGGCAGGTATTCATCGGTGGCGAAGGCGCGCGCATCGCTGAGGAAGGCTTCGTAGTCGCCGTTCCACGCGCTGCGGTCGATCTGCTCGTGATACCAGGCCGCCGCGGCGTAGCCCGGGAGCAGTCCGATATAGCCGATATCATTGCCGGGCGCGGTGTGGTCGAGCTTGAAATCCAGCACGGTGGAGATCAGCGCCACCCCATTGATCGACACGTCGTTCCAGCCTGATTCCAGCTGGCGCATCAGCGCGCCGATGCGCGTGGTGCCATAGCTTTCACCGACAAGATATTTCGGCGAGCCCCAGCGCCGGTTTTCCGCCAGCCAGCGGCGGATGAACTCGGCGATGGAGGCGGCGTCTTCGTCCACGCCCCAGAATTCCTCGGTGGCGTCGGTGTCGCCCAGCGCCCGGCTCCAGCCGGTGCCCACGGGATCGATGAACACCAGATCAGCTTCGCCCAGAAGGGTTTCGGGATTGTCGCGCACGTCGAACGGCGCCGCGCCGTCATCACCCGGCGGTTCGCTGGGAAGCACCACGCGCTTGGGTCCGATCACGCCCATGTGCAGCCAGAGCGAGGCCGAGCCCGGCCCGCCATTGAACACGAAGGCCACCGGCCGTGTGCGGGGATCCTCGACGCCTTCTTTCAGATAGGCGGTGGAGAAGATCGCGCCCGTGGGCTCGCCCTCGTCGTCGCGCAGATAGGTCTCGCCGGCGATGACGCGGTAACGCACGCGCTCGCCGTTTGCGGTGACTTGGCCACGGCTTTCCCAGCTGCGCGGCTCCGGAATTTCGCCGGCGCCGTTCTCGTCCTGGGCCAGGCCCGGCGCAGTGAGCACCAGCGCAGCGCCCAGAGCGCCCAGCGCCGTCGTGAAGGATTTCAACATGTTCGCTCCCCGAATGATTGAAGGCGTGACCCTAAGCGAGGTGGGCCCGCAAACGCAAATGGGCGCCGGGGCCCGCCGCATCCGGTTTGAAACTCGCCGGCATCGGCCCACATAGATTCGGGCCGCAACAAAAGACGGAGCGCCATGATCGGATACGACCCCCTGAAGGACGCGCGCACGCGCATCGACCGCATCGCCAAGCGCCACGGTGACGACAAGATCCGCACGGCCGCAAGGATGCTGGACGAGCCCAGCGACCGGCTGGAAGCCCGGATCGAGGGACCGGACGGCAAGCTGGAGGCGTTCCGCGTGCGCTTTGCTCAGGCCGGCGCGCCCACCAAAGGCGGAGTGCGGTTTTCCCCCGACGCCGACATGGACGAGGCCGAACGCCTGGCGCTTCTGATGAGCCTGAAATGCGCGCTTCTGGGCCTGCCCTTCGGGGGCGCCAAGGGCGCAGTGCGGGTGCAGGCCGGCGATCTATCCGACACACAGAAAGCGAAGATCGCCGCCAATTACGCCCTCGCCTTTGAAGACGTGATCGGCCCGGACAGCGATGTGCCCGCCCCCGATGTCGCCACCGGGCCGGACGAGATGGCGGCCATGGCCGATGCGCTGGGGATCAAGCCGGGCGACGCCAGAGCTCCCGTCACCGGCCTGCCGCCGGACAAGGGCGGGCTGGAGCTTCGCACCGGCGCCACGGGCGAAGGCGCCTGGCGGGTCTATCGCCGCCTCGCGCCCGATTGCGGCGGCGCGCAAAAGCCGCGCATCGCGCTTCAGGGCTATGGCAAGGGCGCGCGCGGTTTTGTGGAGGCGGCGCTGAAAGACGGCGCGAAACTGGTGGCCGCCGCGGACTCCAAAAGCCTCGCCCATGATCCCGACGGGATCGACGTGGCGGAGCTCGACGCGCGCAAATCGAACACAGGACGGGTGGGCGATCCGGCCGATCCCATGGACATTCTGAAAATCGACGCCGACGTGCTGGTGCTGGCCGCGCGCGCCGACGTGATCACGGCGCGCTGCGCCAGGGACGTCGCCGCGCCGGCCATCGTGGAGATCGCCAACGCCCCGGTGACGCGCCGCGGCTATCAGGCGCTGGAAAAGCGCGGTCGCTGGACCGCGCCGGATATTCTGGCCAATGCCGGCGGGGTGCTGGCGAGCTATTTTGAATGGCGCGAGCACGCCGCCCCGGACAAAACCGACCCGCAAGCCGTGCAGGCTGAGTGGGAAGACGCGATGGACCGGGCTTGTGACGCCGTGCTGGCGCGCATGCGCGAGACCGGCCTGCCCATCCACACCGCCGCGCTGTTACAGGCGCTTGATCAGCTCGACCCGGAAACGAGGCCGGGTGTGGTGTAGCGGCGACCCTTGTCCTCCCCCTTGATGGGGGGGTGCGCCGCGCCCAAGCGTGGGGCCGAGGGGGTGAGAACGCGGCGACTTGGCCTTCAAGAGCCCACGCCATCACCCCTCCAAGGCGGCCCCCGCTAGATCACCGTCTCGCCCGCCGGTTCGCGCAGATTATAATGGCTGGCCATGACCGCGCCGTAGGCTCCGGCTTCGGCGATCAGCATGACATCGCCTTCCAGCGTCTCCGGCATCAGGCGTTCGGCGCCCAGAAGGTCCGCGCTTTCGCAGATCGGCCCCACGATGGAGGCGAGCCCGCTCGCCGGCTCGCCCAATCGTGTGAGGTTCGCCATTTCGTGGCGCGCGCCATAGAGCGCCGGACGGATGAGCGAGTTCATGCCGGTGCCCAGCCCGATGAAGCGCGCCCCGAAGGCGTGTTTGACTTGCGTGACGCGCGACAGGAGGACGCCGGATTCAGCCACCGGATAGCGGCCGGGCTCCATCCAGATGCGATAGCCGGGATGGGCGCGTTTCAGAGTCGCCAGATCCTCGTCCACCTTTGACAGGTCCAGCGCCGGCGCGTCGGCGTTTTCGGGAACGCCGAGCCCGCCGCCCACATTCAGGATCTCCACATCGGGGAATCGCTCGGCGGCCTTGGCCAGGATCGCGCCGATCTCGCGCCAGTGGCCCGGCTCGGTGACGCCGGAGCCGGCATGGGCGTGCAGGCCCACCACCTTCGCACCAGCGTTCGCCGCAGCCTCGCGCGCCTCGGACAGCGCGCTCAGAGGAATGCCGAATTTCGCCTTCGGGCCGGCGGTCTTCACATGCTCGTGGTGGCCGCGGGCCCGGTCGGGATTGATCCTGAGGATCACCCGCGCGCCCTTGAAAACCTCGGGCCATTCGATGAGCGGATGGAGACCGTCAATGGTGAGATTGACGCCCAGCGCCCGCGCCGCCTCGTATTCGGAACGGTGGGCGAAATTGGGGGTGAACAGCACCTCGTCCATCTCAAGATCGGGGAAGGTCTCGCGCAGGCGGGCGATCTCGCCCGGCGACACGCACTCAAACCCGAGGCCAGCCTCGCGGATCGTGCGCAGCACGCCCGGATGATTGTTCGCCTTCATGGCGTAGAAGGCGCGATCCAGGCTCTTCAGCCCCGCCACCGCGCCGGCGCGATTGCGCACCGTGGTCAGGTCATAGACATAAAGCCCGCCGGTCTGCGGCGCGGCTTTCAGCAGCGCCTCGCGCTTGGCCATCCACCAGGGATCCGGGCGGGGCTCGCGATGCTGCGCAGGGCCTTGAATTTCCGACCAGCTGGGACCGAAGACCGGGCCTTCCGGCGCCGGGCCGATGAGCTCTTCATGCAGGCGTGCGGCCAGCGTGCGGCCCTCGCTCTCGTTCACCACGACGGTGAAGTTGAGATCATTGGCCGCCTGGCTCACCAGAAGGATCGGCTTGTCCTGGAACATCTCCAGCGCCGGGGCGAGCTGGTGCAGGATACGGCGGATGCCATAGCCCAGAAGGCTCACCGCCGCCGCATTCTCGATGATCTTCACCCGGCACAAGGGCTCCAGCGCCGCCCTCAGGCGTGACAGGCGCGCCTCATCAAGGCCCGGATCGGGATCAAGGCTGACGGTGATGTTGGTCTCGGACGTGGAGACCAGATCCACCGACACGCCCACGGCCTTGAACGCGGCGAACACCTCGGCCAGGAAGCCGGCCTGGCGCCACATCCCGGAGCCTTCCATCACCACCAGGCGGACGCCGGATTTCACCGACACCGCCTTCAGGCGCGGCGCGTCGTCGCCGGGCTCCGCCGTGATGCGCGTACCCGCAAGATCAGGGCGCAGGGTGGAGCGGACCTCCATGGGCACGCCGGCGCGGCGCGCCGGGCCGATGCAGCGCGGATGCAGCACCTTGCCGCCCATGGTGGCGATTTCCTGGGCCTCTTCATAGGACAGCGCCCGCAAATGGCGCGCCCCGGCGGTGAGGCGCGGATCGGCGCTGAACAGGCCCGGCACGTCGGTCCAGATCTCCAGCTTTTGCGCTTCAAGCTTGGCGGCGAAATAGGCCGCCGAGGTGTCCGATCCGCCCCGGCCCAGAAGACAGGTTTCGCCGCGCGCATTGCGGCAGATGAAGCCCTGGGTGAGCACCAGCGTCTCGCCGGACAGGCGCTCTGCAAGCTCGCTGTCCGGGGCGTCTGACACGCCATTATCCAGATAGGCGCGCGCATCCTCGCCGTCGTTTTGCGCAGCCAGCGCCTCGCGGGCGTCGAGGCCGGACGCGGTGAGGCCTTCGGCTTTGAGACATTCAAGCCCCAGCCGGCTCGCCATCAATTCACCGAGCGCCAGGAGTTCAGCGCGCACGCGCGGGCTCGCCTCGCCGATCAGCGCCACGCCGGCGCTGAGCCGGTCCAGCGTTTCAAACGCGGCTGACAGAAGCGCGTCGGCGTCGAGCCCGGCCTTGGCGGCGAACTCGCGATGGACCTGCTTGATCGCGTCGGCGGCCGCCTCGCCGCGCCCGGCCAGCGCTTCGCCGGGCAGCGCTTCGAGCGCATTGGAGACGCCGGCGAGCGCCGAATGCACGATGAGGACCTTGCCGCCCGCCTCCAGCCGCACCTTCGCCAACGCGGCGATGGTGGTCCAGCGCGCAGGGTCAGCGACGGATACGCCGCCGAATTTCATCACGGTCCAGTCGGAAAGGCGGGGGGAGGATGTCATCAAAAAGGTCCGGTCAATCTGTTCGCATGTGCGAGATAGCGCGCCCGGCTGCTGCACGCAAAGCATGGAAGCGTTTTTCACGCCTTGGATCGTGCGCGTCTTCACGCTAGCAAGGAGTGAGACCGCGTTAAGACGACATGACTTTCATTTTAGGGAGGCCCGCAATGGCCGACGAACCGCACCGCATCACCTTCCTGGCGAAGACCTTTTCCGCCGCCGCGCTGGAGTTTCACCGCGGCCGGATGTCCGAGCGCGGATACCGCATGGAAGGGCGCATCGAGCCCACCGTGTTCCACTCCATCGAGGAAAACGGCGACACCAAGCCGGCCTTCAACGGCGATCCGCTGTTCACCGTGACCTTCGTGAAGCGCGAGGACTAGGTGAGCTCAGCCAGCCTCGTTTCCGCCGAAGCGGTCGCCAAGACGTTCAAGAAGGCCGCAACGGCCCAGGAGGCCGTGGAGCGCCTGGCCGAGCTCTATGAATGCTCGGTCGCCGCCCTGCGCGACGAGCTGAAAATCTATCTGGACGGCGGGCCGCCGCCCAGCGAAGCCGAACGCTTCGCGGGCGCGTTCTCCTATCCCGAGCTTCGCATCACCTATCTGCCGGAAGGCGCGGTGCCGCCGGTGAGCCGGGCCTTCGGCAAGTTCTCCGAAGCCGGAACCTATGCGCGCACCGTGACCAATCCGGCGCGGTTCCGGCGCTATCTTGTCGAGCAGATCGAGCTTCTGGCCGGCGAATATCCGATCAAGATCGAGACCGGCCTGTCCACCCAGGAGATCCCCTTCTCCTATGTGCTGGACGGCGCGGAAGGTCTCGACATGGATGCGGCGAGCCCGGCCGAGCTGGTGCGCCATTTCCCCTACGCCGATCTGGCGATGGTGGACGACGCCCTGCCAAATGGCGACCGGCCGAGCCTGCCGGGGCTTCCGCGCCCCCTGTCGCTGTTCGATGCGGCGCGGACCGATTACTCGCTCCAGCGCGTCAAGCACTATACCGGCACGCCCAGCGAGGATGTGCAGGACTTCATCCTGTTCACCAATTATCACCGCTATGTGGACGCCTTCGTGGAATGGGCGGCCGAGCAGCTGAAGGGCGACAACGAATACGAGGCGCTGTCCGCAGCCGGCTTCGTGCGCGTCACCGCCGACACCGAAGACCCGGTGGCCGAGATCGCCGGCGCACCCTGGCGCCGGTTTCAGATGCCGGCGTATCATTTGGTGGCGCCCAACGGGCGCGGGATCACCATGGTCAATATCGGGGTGGGTCCGTCCAACGCGAAGACGATCACCGACCATCTTGCGGTGCTGCGGCCTGAATGCTGGCTGATGGTGGGCCATTGCGGCGGCCTGCGCCATTCCCAGCGCCTCGGCGATTACGTCCTCGCCCACGCCTATCTGAGATATGACAGCGTGCTGGACAAGGATCTGCCGGTGGAGATCCCGATCCCGCCCATCGCGGAGATCCAGGTGGCGCTGCAAAAGGCGGTGGAGACGGTGTCCGGCGATTCAGGCGACGCGCTGAAGCGGCGCCTGCGCACCGGCACGGTGGTGACCTACGCCGACCGGAACTGGGAGCTGCGCTACCTGCAGGAAGCGCGGCGCATCAACCAGTCCCGCTCCATCGCGGTGGACATGGAAAGCGCCACCATTGCGGCCAACGGCTTCCGCCTGCGGGTACCCTACGGCACGCTTTTGTGCGTGTCCGACAAGCCGCTCCATGGCGAGCTGAAACTGCCCGGCGCGGCGAACCGCTTCTACCAGAAGAGCGTCAGCGAGCACCTGGCCGCGGGCATCGAGGCGGTGGAGATCCTCAAGCGCGAAGGCTCGGCGGGGCTGCACTCGCGCAAGCTTCGAAGCTTTGACGAGCCGCCCTTCCGTTAGTCTCCAGTGGTTTTTAGTGTTTCTCGTGCATGCCGGGCATGACCGCTGCGGTGAGCAGGGACAGCACGATGGCGATGATGATGCGCGCGATCATGGTGAAGAAGAGCAGGAGGATCGCGCCTTCTTCGATCAGAAGATCGAGCCAGACCCGGTACTGCACTGGAATGTCAGGCTCGACGATGATCGCCTCAACGTCCTTGGCGCGCTGAACCATCCAGTTCAGGCCCTCGGGATAGAGGATTCCCAGCGCAATGAGCATCACGTAGGACAGAACAAACGACAAGAAGATCGTGAAAGTGGCGTTGGCGGTCCGCCCGAAAATACGGCCCATCGTGAAATCCCTCGTAATGGCTCGCCCCGGCCCCCCGACCGGTGCGTTAATCGAAGCTTAACACTACAGCCCCTTGCTGTAACGCCTACTCGACGCGAGTGATCCGCGCCGGCGAGCCGTCCGGCGTCCAGGCGCGGCTTTCAAAGCGGTCACCGACCGAGACGTCGCGCCAGGGCATGCAGGTCTCGTACTCCATGCCGCGCGGAGGCCGCACGATCACGCACAGCGTCCGCCCGTCAAATTGCCAGAAGCCGGTGGCGCCGCGGCTGTCTTCATAGCGCCCGCCGCGCCGGAACTGGGCGTTATAGCGCCCGTCGCGGGTCTCCACGGCGTAGACGCGGCCTTCGGGGCCCAGCGCCTGCGCGCTGGCCGGCGCCGTCGCGGTCCCGGCGAATGCGGCCAGCGTCAACAACACCGCCAAAGCAAAGCCGATAAGGTGTTTCATGTTGGCGCCCCCCGTTCGTCATAGTGACGATCTTCAACTGCGACGCAAGCGGCGGGCCAGCCGCCCGCACTGTCGCTCAAGAGCCACGCGGCGGCGCGGGCGGATCGGCGCTGTCCACCCAGCCCGGATCATGGCGAGACATCATCAGAATCGCCGCCGCCACGAAGCCGGACCAGGACAAATCCCCGCCCCCGTCTTCAAAAAGCCGCCGCGACAGGTACAGATATTCGAACTCCGTCGCCGGCGGGGCCATGCGTTCATCGCCCTTCTTCGTCGAACGCACGAGGAATTTCGGATCGGCTTTCAGCGCCAGGCGGATGGCCGGGTTGGCCCGCGCCCAGCTTGCCGCCTGCTCGATCAGTGCCTCCAGCGCCGCATTGTCGCCCTGCGGTCCGAACACCGCGTCAAAGCCGGCGGCGCCGGCCTCGGCCTTGGTGATCATCGGCAGACCCGGCGGGTTCATGTCGCGCGCATAGACCGTCTTGGTGTCGAACGCCGACCAGTAGGCGGTGAAGCGCCGCTGGGAGGAGGCTAAAGCCAGACCCTCCTCGCCGATCTGCACCTCATAAGCGCCCGTCCCCACGAAGATCGGCCGCCGCGCCAGCCGCATCGACGCCGGCGCGCCGGCGGACGCCGCCCGGCGCACCGCGCTCACCAGGAAAACAAGCGCCGCTGTCCCGGCTCCCGCTGTGGCGAGGCCGGCCAGCACCGGCAGGGCGGACAGGGGCAGCGGGACCAGACCCGCCGCCGCGCCGGGATGACCCGCCGCCAGCGCCAGGACGATGGCGAGAGCCGCGAAGACCAGCGCAATCAGGGCCCGTACCCCCCAGCCACGCCCGGATCGGGCCTTAGACCCTGAGCCACCCTTTGAGCCGGAGAAATCGGTGTCGGATTCAAGATCTGAAGGCTGCAGGCGCACTTGGCCTGTGCGGCGCAATTGAAACGCCGGCTCGCGGCCGCCCTCGCCCGGGGCGCCGGCGAACAGGCCCCGCGGCTGTTGTCCGCCGCCGGTAACGCCCGGATCATTCATCGCCAGCCCCCTCAGCCGCGAAACTTGATGAAAGGTTAACGAAGCGGCGGTGCGCGGGCAACGCGAATCCGGTCGCCGCGCAAATACAAAGGCCTCAGACCGGCAGGCTGACCCGGGCGCGAAGGCCGCCCATGGGCGAATGCTCCAGGCGCAGCTCGCCACCATGGGCCCGCACCGTGTCACGGGCGATGGCGAGCCCCAGGCCGACGCCGGTGCGGTTGGCGTTGCGGCTTTCATCAAGCCGGCTGAACGGGCGGAACGCCTCTTCGCGCGCTTCCGGCGCGATGCCGGGACCGTCGTCGTCGATGCAGATATCCGCGCGCAGCCCGTTGCGCCTTGCGCTCAAGCTCACCGTTTCGGCGTGGGCGGCGGCGTTCTGGACCAGATTGGCCAAAGCGCGCTTCAGGGCGTTTTCGCGCCCGTGAACCGCCAGCCCCTCCTCCACATCAAGCTGCAGATCGACGCCCTCGCGCGCCGCGTCGTCGCCCAGCGCCTCGCACAGCACCACCAGATCGACCCGGTCCGGCTCCTCTCCGGCCTGGCCGCGCGCGAAGGCGAGATATTCCTCCAGCGCCGCCTCCATCTCCGCGATGTCGCGCCGCGCCGCTTCGCGCTCATCGCTGGCGGGCATCATCGCCAGCTGCAGGCGCAGGCGCGTCAGCGGCGTGCGAAGATCGTGGCTGACGCCGGCGAGCAATTGCGTGCGCTGCTCCATGTGGCGTTTCAGGCGCCCGCGCATGTCCATGAAGGCGAGCGCGGCCTGGCGCACCTCGCGCGCACCGGCGGGCTTGAAGCGCTCCAGGTCCTGACCGCGCCCGAACGCCTCGGCGGCTTCGGCCAGCTGGCGGATCGGCTTGACCTGATTGCGGATGAAGATGATCGCCACGGTGGTCAGAAGCAGGCTGGCGCCGAATAGCCAGATCAGGAAGATATGCCCGGTGGTGGCGAACACCCGGTCGCGCACGGCGATGAAGCGCAGCACGTCGCCGTCCACCGCCACACGGATATCGACATATTCAGGATAGCGCGTGGTGTCGAACCAGAAGGAATCGTCCAGCCGGGCCGTCAGGGCGCTGCGCAGGGTGCGGTCCAGCACCCGAAAGAACGCCGTGCGGCGGCTCGCCGGCAGGGCCTCGTCCTCGCGCAGATCAACGCTCAGACCCGTGGTGTCGAAGGCGGTGCGCGCGATCTCGTCGAAACCAGAGGGGCCGGCGCGCTCATAAAGCGCCACCACCATGGCGACGTCGCCGGCCACGCTTTCCGACAGGCGCGCGGTGGTGGTCTGCCAGTGCTGCTCGAAGAACGCCCAGGTCACCGCCACCTGCATCAGCGCCACCGGCAGCACGATGATCAGCAGCGAGCGCTGAAACAGGCCGGTGGGCAGATAGCGCTTGATGCCCAGACGCATGGCCTAGACCCGCCGATCGCCGGCGGTCACCGGCTCGGCGACCAGCTTGTAGCCTTCGCCCCGTACGGTCTGGACCCAGACCGGCGCCTTGGGGTCGGCCTCCAGCTTGCGGCGCAGCCTTGTGATCTGAACATCCACTGCACGCTCGCCCGCGCCGTTGGCGGCGCGCTCCGACAGGGTGAGGCGCGACACCGGCTCGCCGGGCTCGCTGGCGAGCGCGGTGAGCAGGGCCGCCTCGCCGCCGGTCAGACGCACCGCCGCGCCCTCGCGCGCCAGCTGGCCGGTGGACAACGTGAACGCCCACGGCCCGAAGCGCACCTCCTTGGGGCCTTTGCGCCGCGGCCGGGCGCGGCGCAGGATCGCCTCCACGCGCAACACCAGCTCTTCGGGCTCGAAGGGCTTGGCGAGATAATCGTCGGCCCCCAGGCTCAGCCCCTTGATGCGGTCCTCCGGCTCGCCGCGCGCGGTGAGCAGGAGGATCGGCGTGTCGGAGCTTTCGCGCACGGTCTCGGTGACCTTGAAGCCGTCCACGCCGGGCATCATCACATCCAGTATGACCAGGTCGAAGCGCATCTGGGACAGGAGCGCCAGCGCGGATTCTCCGTCCGGCGCCGCCGAGACGCGCAAGCCCCGCTCCCGCAGGAACCGTGTGAGGAGGTCGCGGATACGGTCGTCGTCATCGACCACCAGAATGTGAGAGGCGCGCGTCTGCATCGCGTCAATATCCGCCGTTTCTGCGCCGATGCCAACGCTGGCCCGGCGCCATCTCAGCCCCTCGCCCGGCCCTCGCGCCTAATCGCCGTCGAAACTGGTGAGGCAGGCCGACTTCACGCCCATGGCTTCAAGGCGCTTCACGCCGCCCAGATCGGGAAGGTCGATGACGAAGCTGGCGCCGACCACTTCGGCGCCGGCCTTGCGCAGCAGCAGGATCGCGGCTTCGGCCGTGCCGCCGGTGGCGATCAGATCATCCACCACGAGGATGCGCTCGCCGGGCTCCACCGCGTCGGTGTGAATCTCCACCTCGTCGACGCCGTATTCCAGCTCATAGGTCTGCGATAGCGTTTCAAAGGGCAGCTTGCCCTTCTTGCGCACGGGAATGAAACCCACCGAGAGCTGGTGCGCCACCGCGCCGCCCAGGATGAAGCCGCGGGCCTCGATCCCGGCGACCTTGTCGATCTTGGCGCCGGCATGGGGGAAGACCATGGCGTCCACCGCGCCGCGAAACGCCCGCGCATCGCCCAGCAGCGTGGTGACGTCGCGGAACATGATTCCCGGCTTGGGATAGTCTGGAATCGTCCGGATCGCCTGCCTGATATAGTCGTCCACGCCGCCCCTCCTTGGTTCAAAGCGCGGCGAGCATCGGCGCGGGGGCCCATGCGGTCAAGAGCGCCCACCCGGCTCTAGCTCAGCGTTCAGCACTGCGCCAAAGCACACGGTGAAGGCGCTGATCCACATCCACAGCATCAGCACGGCCACCGAGCCCAGCGCCCCGAACGTGGCGTTATAGTCGGCGAAATTGGAGGTGTAGATCGAGAATCCGAAGCTGGCGAGAATCCACAAAAGCGTGGCGGCCACCGCGCCCGGCGCCAGCATTTTCCAGCCGGGCTTGCGCTTACGGTCGGGCGCCCAGCGATAGAGCGCGCTCAAAGCCAGGGCGAACAGCGCCACCGCGATCAGCCAGCGCGCCGCCTCTACGCCCGCTTCAGCGAGCGTCCCAAGGCTCACCGCCGCCAGAATGGCCGGGATCGCCCCCACCAGGATCAGCGTCGTCACGGCGTAGAGAATGCCGCCGATAGTGAACAACAGCGCCACAAGATTGCTTTTCAGGAAGCTGCGCCTGTCGCGTTCGCCATAGGAAAAATGCATCGCTGCGATCAGGGCGCGCGCGCCCTTCGCCGCGCTCCAGAACGCCACGACCAGCGCGATCAGAGCGCCAAATCCCAGTCCGGCGCTGGACCCGCCGGCGATGCTTTCAAGCTGACCGGCGATCACCTCCCACGCGGCCGGCGGCATCACGTCGCCAAGGCTGGCCAGGCGCGTTTCGATCTCGCCCGGCTCTGCGACCAGGCCCCAGACCATGATCGCCGCGCCAAGAGCGGGAAAGATCGCCAGAAAGCCGAAGAACGCCACGCCGCCGGCGATGAAGGAGAGGTTATCCTGCCCCACATCCGTCGCCGCGCGGCGCACGGCGGCGACATAGCGATTGGCGGTGATGGCGGACAGCATGGCGGGCCCCGGCTTTTGCTTGGCCTGACCCTAGCGAACGAGACGGCCTCGAGGTTCCCCTAACCCTCCGCCGGCGGCTCCACATGAAGCGCCTGGGCGACCAGCACCGCCTGGGTGCGGTTGATCACATCGAGCTTGCGGACGTCACGCTAGTTCTCCGCGCGGCCCCCCGCCACTCACCCAAAAGTCGCATAGCGAACACCCCCGAATCCGACCAAGGGCGAATATCGCCGTGCGACCCTCCTCTCGATACTGGCGCCAATCGCCCATAGCGGCGCGCCGCCTTTCATCGCGGCGGTCATCCAGGGAATGAGGCCAGACATGAAGACGATCATCAGAACCGTGCTGACCGCCGGGGTCTCGGCGCTGGCGCTCACCGCCGGGGCCACGCACGCCCGGAGCACCGAGGATATCGAAGCGCGCCTGACGCAGCTGGAGGCCATGGTGGCCGGTCTTCGAACCGAGCTGGAGGCCGCACGCAGCGACACCGCCGCCACCAAAGACCGCGTCGTGCGCTAGGAGACCCGCCAACCCGAGCCCGTCCCCGCCGCCCAGAGCCCGGACGCAAACGGCTTCATGACGGGAAACACCCGCATCACCTATGGCGGCTTCATTGATGTGGACGCCCATCTCACCGACCTGTCCGACGGCGACATCGCCCCCACCTCCATCGCCCGCGACTTCTACATCCCCGGCGCCACGCCGGTGGGCGGAACCGGCGACAGCGAGCCCGATTTCGTCGGGCGCTATATCGGCCTCAAAGCGGTCAACGGCGCGGTGGCCACGGCCACCAGCGATCTGGAGCCAATCCCGGTGGTGGGCGGGCTATTGGCCTGGCGTCAGCACATCGGCGGCGGGCGGCGGTTCAATCTCGGAGTCTCGGCGCTCCAGGCCGACAATGACGTCGCCCTCACCGGGCTCTCCGCGACCCGGTCGGTCGCTTCGGCCTTCGGCGCGCTGATGATCCCGCTGGCGCGCGGCGTGACGCTCTCCGGCGAGCTGCTGTTCGGCGAGCGCGAGCTGGAGGACGGCACGTCCGGCTCCATCACCCGCGCCACCGTCTCCACCAAGTACACGGTCTGACGCAAGCGGCCGGCCCCGGCGGCGTCCGCCGCCGGGATCTCGGACCGCGCAAACAGATTTTCCAAGTCGGCCATCCCCCTGTACGCTCGTAGAAAAGACCGGGGAGGGTCATCCATGAAACGCATCGCGCTGGGCGCAGGGGTGGTACTCGCCCTTGTCATCGCCGGACTGTTCGCCGCCGGCCTTCGGCTGTCGCCACTGCACACCCGAGACTTTGATCCGGACGCCGCGATCCAGGCCGCGAGCGCCTATTCGGCCGAGGTGACGCGCGATGAATGGGGCGTGCCGCGGGTGATCGGCGAGACCGACGCCGACGCCGCCTTCGCCATCGCCTGGGCCCACGCCGAGGATGATTTTTCCACCATCCAGGAGAGCCTTCGCGCCGGGCTGGGCGCGGAAATGCTGGCGAAGAACGAGAGCGAGGCGCGCACCGCCTACATCGTGCAGCTTTTACGCATCCGCGACGAGGTGGAGGCGCAATATGACGGACTCAGCCTGGAAGTCCGCACGGTGCTGGAGGGCTATGCCGACGGGCTCAATCTCTACGCCGCCCATCATCAGGGCGAAGCCGAGCCGGACCTGTTTCCGGTGAGCGGCGAGGATGTCGCGGCGCTCTCAGGCTTCTTCTCGCCGCTGTTTTACGGGCTCGGCGACGTGCTGGCCTCGCTGGCCGCGCCGGACGTGGAGGACGATCCCACCCGCGGTCAGGCGCTGCAGGTCATGCTGCAGCACGGGCCGGCCACGGAGCTGGGGTCCAACGCCTTTGCGGTGGCGCCGTCAAAATCCTCCGACGGCGCGGTGCGCATCATGATCAACTCCCACCAGCCGGTGGACGGGGCGCTGGCCTGGTATGAAGGCCACCTGATTTCGGGCGAGGGGCTGAACGTCGCCGGCGGCATGTTCCCCGGCGCGCCGGCGGTGCATCTGGGCGTGAATCCGGGGCTGGCCCAGGCCGCCACGATCAACCATCCAGACCTGATCGACGTCTATGAGCTGGTGCGCGACGGCGACGGCTATCAGCTGGACGGCGAAACCCGCGCCTTTGAAACCCGCACCGCCTCCATGACCGTGCAGCTGTTCGGCCCCTTCGCCTGGCGGGTCACCCGTCCTGCGCGCTGGTCGGCCCACGGCCCGGTGCTGGAGACCGACAACGGCGCCTTCGCGATCCGCTACGCCACCATGGGCGATATCGCCTTCATCGAGCAGGCCTACAACATGATGCGGGCGCGCACGCTGGAGGATTTCGAGGCCGCCGTGCGTCAGGGCGCCATGGGCAACACCAACCGCATCGTCGCCACGCGCGACGGCCGCATCGCGCGCTACTACCTCGCCCGCATGCCCGCGCGTCCCGCTATTGAGGGCGTCGACTGGGAAGGCGTGCTGCCCGGCGATCGCTCCGAGCTGATCTGGCAGGGGTTTGAGCCGTTCGAGGCCATGCCGCACATGATCGATCCGACCGCCGGCTATGTGCTGGACGCCAATCACTCGCCCTTCAACGTCACCACCACCGCTGACGATCCGGACGCCGCCGACTATCCGGCGCGCTTTGGCATCGAGACCAGCATGACCAATCGCGGGCGGCGCGCCGTTTCGCTCATGGCCGGGCTGGAGACGGTGTCGCGTGAGGCGCTGCTCGCGGTGAAGCACGACACCGCCTATGACCGGCTGAGCTATGCTGGCGCGATGCAGGCGCGCATCGCCGGGATGAACTGGAGTGATGAGCTGGCGCCGGCCGCCGGCGCCATCGCCGCCTGGGACCGGGACACCGATCTTGCCAACACAAACGCCGGGCTCGCCATCATGACGGCCTTGCAGCTCTACGCGTCCGAGCAGGACTTTGCGCAGGTGGGCGAGCCTGCGATCCGGGACGCCCTGGAGCACTCGGCGGCGCTTCTGACCGAGCATCACGGCCGCATCGACCCGCCCTGGCGGGAGGTGAATTTCCTTCATCGCGGCGAGGCGCGCATCGCCCTGGCCGGCGCACCGGACACGCTGCGGGCGGTGAACTCCATCATCGATGAAGACACCGGAACGCTGCGCATGTCGTCGGGCGACGGGCTGCACATGCTGGCGGAATGGGCGCCGGGCGCGGACCTGCCGGAGGTCTTCGCCGTGCACCAGTTCGGCGCCAGCCAGGATCCCGCCTCGCCCCATTATGATGATCAGATGGAGCTGTTCGCAGCCCAGGAGCTGCGCCGGGTTCCCATGAGCGAGGCCGATGTGCGCGCCGCGGCGGTGAGCGTCTATCGCCCCGGTGAGTGATCCCTCACCAGGCGCAGCGCCGCCTCCAGCACCGCCGCGCGGCCCGCGCCCGCATCAAGGCGCGGCCAGGCGATCTCGCCGGGATCCCACGATGTCTGCTTCTCCACCACGGAGACGTCGGCGTCGCTTGGATCGTTGGTGCGCGCGGCCACGCGGTCGCGCAGGACTTTGCGGTCTGCGTCGAGCCAGATCCCGATGAACGGATTGCCGGTCCGGCGGGCCAGTTCCACGACCGCGTCACGGTCCTCCGGGTTCAGATGCACCGCGTCGAGAATCACCGAAGCGCCGGCCTCCAGCGCCGCCCGCGCTTTCGCGCGCTGGCGCTCATAGACCTTGCCCGCGGCTTCTTTTGTGTAGGCGTCCGGCGGTATGCGGTCGTTCCAGTCCAGCCCCAGCGCCGCCTTGCGCTCCAGGTCCGACTTGACCACCCACAGCCCCGCCGGCCCGCCCAAGTCCAGCGCCAGAGCGTCCGCCAGCGTTGATTTTCCAGACCCAGAAAGCCCGCCCACCGCGACCAGGCGCGCCGGGCGAGGCCGAGCGAATTCACACGCCAGATCAAACCATTGGCGCCCTTCCTTGCTGCCCTCGCCGTCACGCTTGAAGCTCGTCAGCGCCCGCACCAGAGCACGCACGGCGCAGAACGGGTCCAGCAGCGCCGCGCCCGCCGCCCCCAGATCCGCATCCTCCTCCGCCAGATACTGACCGGCCAGCGCAGCCGCCTCGGCGCGCAAGCCCAGCCGGGCCAGATCGGCGATCAGAAAGGCGAGATCATAGAGCACGTCCACGGTGGCCAGCTCCTCGTCAAACTCCAGCGCGTCGAACGGGACCGGCTCACCGTCCAGGCGGACGATATTGTTGAGATGGAGATCACTATGGCAGCGCCGCACAAAGCCCCCCGCCGCGCGAGCGTCCAGCAAATCGCGGCCGGCGTCGAAGGCGGCTTCGAGATTGCGTGCGACGGCGGCCACGGCGCCGGCGTCGGGCGCCGCGCCGTCGAGTCGGTCGATCAGCGGATCGAGAACGCGGCGGATGCGGCCATGGCCGTCCTGGTCCTCGCACACGCTTGCGCGCTCATGGGTCATGCGCGCCATGGCCGCGAGGCTCCGCGCCTCCACAAGGCCGAGCCGGCCGTCTTTCGCGATGCGGCTGTAGAGCGCGTCCTGATCGAAACGGGCCATGACCAGAACCGGCTCGACCCGCTGTCCCGGCCCGTCAAAGGCGAAGCCGTCCGGCTCGCGCGTGATCCAGATCAGGCGACGATAGATCTGCGGCGCGGCCGGAGCGTTGAGATCAAGCTCGGCCTGAAGCGCGGCACGGCGTTTTTCCACATTGGTGAAGTCAAAAAAGCCCAGATCCACCGGCTTTTTCAGCTTATAGGCGGTGTCTGCGGCGAGCACGACCACCGCGCCATGGGTCTCGATCGTGTCCACCGCGGCGCCGTAGTGGGTCGCCGGATCGGTGAGGAAGTCGGCGATCCCGGGGCTGAGGCCGGGCGCGCTCACGCGCTTTTCTGGCTCGGCGCGAACAGGGCGGCGCTGCGCCGCCAGCCGGGCGAGCCCGCGAGGAAGCGCAGACCGGAATCGGGCGGGAGCCGGGCCAGCATGGCGTTCAGCCACAGCGCGGCGGGCTCGGGCCCGGCGTCCAGCTGGCGCAAAAGCTTGCGCGCCGCGGCGCGGGCGGACCGGCGCGGTCCGGGCGGAGCGGTGATCTTGCCGCCGGTGGAGAAGCGCGTGGCGGCGGCCTCGGCCCAGCGGGTCAGGCGCACAGCCTCGATGCCCGGACCAAAGCGCAGACCGCCGGCTCCGGCGCGCGCGTGCAGCACCGCGCCGCGCAAGCTATCCGCCTCGCCGGGATCCAGCGGCGCCACCAGGCGCCGCCTCATGACTGTGGCTGGATCCGCGCCCAGCGCCTGCAGGCGGGCGTTGAGGCGCGCCTCCAGCCCGTCGCCCTGATCGCCGGGCCGGGCCAGACGCACCGCTTCAATCAGAACCTCGCCGCCCGGCAGCACCAGCGTCTGGTCAAACCCGACCCCGCCATTCTCGCAAAACGCCGTGGACAGGGTGAAGCCGGGCTCCGCATCCACATCGCGGGCCAGCGCGCTCCACGCGATCTGGGTCCAGGCGCGGGCCGACACCACGCCGCCGCGCACCGGGCGGGTGTCCACGAACAGCCGCGCGCGCGCCACGCCGAGACTGGTTTCAAGGCGCACCGAGCGGCCCTCATTGACCACCCCGTCAATGCGCACGTTTTCTTCTAGGCGTGCAGCCGGCGCTCCGGCCAGCCGCTCCAACGCCGCCGCCTGCACAGCGCCGGCGGGCACATGGAACAGGCGCACCTTCGAAAGGGGCGCAGCGGCGCGCCCGCCAAGGCTCACCGAATCGAAACTGGCGGTGACATGGCTGGACAGGGCGTGACCCGGCTCGGCGGGAAACACCCAGCGGCGCGGATTGGCGGCGACCGTGCGCGGCTCCAGCACCAGCACCCGCAAACGCAAGGCGGGATGGGCCAAGGCGCCCGCCAGGCTCAACCCCGCCGCGCCGGCTCCCGCGATGATGATGTCAGCCTCAAGCGTCATGGCGGCCACCATACTTCAGCCGCGAACAAGCCTGCGACGTCGGCGCGCAGCTTTGCGGACTTGGTTCGTTGTGTGGCGCAGGATACCGTAAGCAATACCCACCCCGCCAGTGCGGATTGTGAAAAACCCGAGGCGATTTATGGACATGCAAATCACCAAGCGCGCCCAGCGCAAGGAAGCGACGCGTCGCGCCGTGCTCGCCTCGGCCCGCGAAGTCTTTCACCAGCGCGGCTATGACGGCGCCACGATCGCGGCGATCGCCGATGCGGCCAACGTGTCGCCGGGCACGGTGCTGAATGCGGCCTCCACAAAGATCGGGCTTCTGAACGCGGTCATGCGCGAGGACTTCGAGCGCCTGGGCGCGGACTGCGAGACCCTGGCCGGCAGCCTGTCGGGCGGAGCGCGCGACGTTGTCGGCGCCCTTCTGGAGCAGCATCTGGCGCGCCACTGCGCCGATCTCGACCTGATGGCGGCCATGCTCGGCCATTGCTGGCTGGGACAGGGCAATGATTTCACCCAGTTCTACGCCAATCTCGACCTCGCCTGGCGCCCGGTGCGCGACGCGCTTGAGCGCGCCGCGTCCCAGGGCCTGATCGACGAAAGCGTCTCGCTGGACGATCTCGTGGCCTTCCTGCAGGACGCCTACCTGGCCGTGCTGCGCCGGTGCGTGACCCATGATCTTGATCTGTTTTCGGCGAGCGCGCTCATGCGGGCCCGCCTCACCCTGATCTTCGGCGCGGTGGCGAAGGGCTAGGCCTACTCCGCCGGGGAGAGCCGCAGCACGTCGCCTTCCAGATCGTCCACCAGCACATAGACCGCGCCGTCGGGGCCAACCCGCACGTCGCGGAAGCGCTGCTCGCGATCGGTGAGAAGGTCTTCGGTGGAGATCACCCGGTCGCCGTCCATCTCCAGGCGCTGCAGCGTCATGCCGGCCAGCGCCGAGACGAAGAGATCGCCCCGCCAGTTCGCGAACGCCTCGCCGTCGTAGAAGGCGAGCCCGGCCGGCGCGATGGACGGGTTCCAGTACCAGATCGGCTGCTCCATCCCCTCGGACTCGCGGTCCTCGGTGATGATGGTGCCGTCATAATTGATCCCGTAGGTGATCGCCGGCCAGCCGTAATTGGCGCCCGCCTGCAGCACGTTCACCTCGTCGCCGCCGCGCGCGCCATGCTCGTGGGCGATCACCGAGCCGGTCTCGGGATGGCGCCCGATTCCCTGCACATTGCGATGGCCGTAGGAATACACTCCCGGCGCGGCGCCTTCGATCACGGGATTGTCCTCAGGGATCGATCCGTCGAGATTGAGACGCACCACCGTGCCCAGATGGTTTTCCGGATTCTGCGCTTCTTCCTGGTAGCGCCCGCCGTCACCCAGCGTCACGAACAGCGTGCCGTCGGGGTTGAACAGGATGCGTCCGCCGAAATGGAAGCCCCGCGCCTTCTCAAAATTGACCTTGAACAAATCCTCCACATCGCTCAGCGCGGTGAGATCCTCGTTCAGCCGCCCGCGGGCGAGCACGGTGCGGTTGGCGTCCACCGTGCCTTCCGAATAGGTGAAGTACAAATACCGGCTTTCGGCGAAATCCGGCGCCGGGACGATATCCAGCAAGCCGCCCTGGCGCTCCGCCAGCAAATCCTCGGGAAGGCCGGAGACGGGGGTCTCACGAAGCCCGTCCGCGGTGATCACGCGCAAGGCGCCCTCGCGCTCCGACACCAGCATCTCGCCGGACGGCAGGAAGGCCAGAGACCAGGGATAGGCCAGGCCCTGGGCCAGCGTTTCGACGGTGAAGTTTTCCTGCTCGCTTTCGGTCACGTCCTGGGCGATTCCCGGCGCGGTGAGCGCCATGGCGAAGGACGTTGCAAGCAGGGCTTTGGCGGGTCGAAGCATGAGGACTCTCCAGGATCGATGTCGATTGACGGCGCGTAAACGCAACATGGGTGTTAACACAAGGCGGCTCGTAAAAGGGGGCTGGCGCGGCGATGGCGGCTTGCCAGCCTCGCCATGCTCTGGTAAATCGCCCGCCTCTGTTGAAGCGACCCGGCGCGAAAACCGACGGGGCACCCCATCGGTCCTTCGCGTGTGTTACATTATCAGGATTAAAAGCCTGAGCCCGAAGAACCGAGGGAGAGAAGACCATCGTTCAGATCGTCGTGCGCGATAACAACGTTGAGCAAGCGCTCAAGGCGTTGAAAAAGAAAATGCAGCGGGAGGGCACCTTCCGCGAGATGAAGCGCCGCAACCACTACGAAAAGCCCTCCGAGAAGCGTGCGCGCCAGAAGGCCGAGGCCATCCGCCGGGCCCGCAAGCTGGCCCGCAAACGCGCCCAGCGTGAAGGCCTGCTTCCGAAAAAAGGCGGCGGCAGCGCGCGCCGCTAGGCGACGCGCTTCACGCTGACCTTAGAGGTGCGAAAGCGCCTCGCGCCGGTCGCAATCCAGATGAAAGACGCCGCGCTGACATATCAGCGCGGCGTTTTTTCGTATCTGATTGCGGCCTAGCCGATCCCGCCTGTCACGCCGATCGCGTGATCGCGTGATCGGCGTGACAGGCGGGATCGGCTAGGCCGAATTCTTCTTCAGCCGGAAGAAGCGGCGCACCGAATCGGCGTCCGCCTGACGCAGCGCGCCCTGGCGGAACACCGCCGCCGCGCCCCAGACCACCAGCACGGTGGTGAAGATCATCAGGGCGCTGGCGCCCACCAGCTCCCAGAGCGGCGGATCGGACGGCAGACGCGCCATCATCAGGAAGGGCGTCCACAGAGGGAACCAGCTCGCCGCGCGCAGGAGCACCGAATCGGTGGCCTCGATGGAGAAGAACAGGAAGAACATGGGCAGGAGCAGCGTCCAGATCACCGGACCCATGAGGGTCTGGGCGTCCTGCAGCGTGTCGCACAGCGAGCCCATGGCCAGGAAGATCGCCCCGTACATGAGATAGCCGGCCGCAAAGAAGAACAGTGCGGCGAGCAACAGGCCGGGGTCGAAAAGGCTGCCCAAAAGCGCAGCGATCTCGGGATTCATCCCCGCCATGACCGCGCCGCCCAGCAGCGCCAGCCCGCCGCCCACCGCGCCCCATATGGCGAACAGGGTGAACGAGACGGCCGCCACGCCGGCCAGCTTGCCGATCAGGATTTCATGGAAGCGCGCGGTGGACAGCAGGAGCTCGATGATCTTGCCGCCCTTCTCCTCCACAAGGCTCGTCAGCAGCATGTTGGCCACCGAGAACACGGCGAGCCAGAGCACGAAGGCGATCGCGATCGCCACGAAGAAGGGCGCGCGGTCGGCCCGCGTCACCTCGGCGCCGGCCTGGGCGCCGGGACGCGCATCGATCTCGACCACCACCGGGTTGAGCGCCATGACCGACTCGAGCTCCTCGGGCGTCAGGCCGCGCTCCATGAAGGCCGCTTCGCGAAAATGAGTGCGCAGCACGCTACGCACGGCGTCGCTGACCCCGTCGCTGGTGATGTTGGTGGAGTGGTATTCGATCTGAACCGGCGCCTCGGGCGCGGGACGAAGAATCACGGCGGCGAAGAGCGCGCGCTCGCCTTCGGGCGTGTCGACCGTGCGCGCGCCGGTGAGATAGGGGCGCAGCGCCTCGATATCACGCGCCGGCGGGTCGACCATGACGCGCTCGCGCCGCTCGCCGCCCAGCGCGGCCGCGGCCTCGCCCAGGCCCGCCTGCGCGGCCGCTTCGTCCAGATAGCGCAGCCCGTCCGGGTCCTGATCGAACACGGCGAGCGCCTCTTGCGCCGCCGCGTCGCCGCGCATGGCCGCGACCATGGCCTCAAGGCGGCCGCGGACCTCGTCGCGCCTTTGCGCCTCGAGGCTGTCGCGCACGACCTGATCAAGGCCCTGACCGGTCTCGTCGATCACCGTGAAATAGCGCGTGGGCTGGGAATCCTGAATCAGGCCCGGCAAAGCGCCGCCGATGGCGGCGAAAATCGGCACGGCCAGGATCGACAGCCAGAAGCCCCAGGTGGCCACATAGGACAGATATTCGCGCCGGGCGATGAGGTAGCTTGCGCGCATGGGATCAGACCTCGCTCAGGGCAGGTTGGCGGTCGGTGACGTCGCCGGCGCGCTCATCGCCCACCAGGGCCACGAAGGCGTCGTGCAGATGGGGGCGGCGCGGCTCGAACCGGGTCAGCTTGACGCCGGCCTCCACAAGGGCGCGCAGCACCGCCTGGGCGTCGGCGCCCGATTTCAGGGTCAGACGCCAGACGGTCTCGGCTTCGCTCTCTTCCAGCGCTTCCAGATCGCCGAAGGGCGCCACGGTGGCGGCCATGGGCTCGCCGGGCGGGGCGGCCAGAACCACCTGGCGCGGCACCCGGGCCAGCGCTTGCTCCACCGAGCCGTCGAACACCTTCTCTCCGCGCGCCATCAGCACGATGCGGTTACACAATCGCTCGGCGTGCTCCATCACATGGGTGGAGAACAACAGCGTGCGTCCCGCCTCGGCCTGCTCGCGGATGATGTCTTCAAGAAGCTGCTGATTGACCGGATCGAGCCCGGAGAACGGTTCGTCGAGGATTATGAAATCAGGCTCGTGGACGATCGCCGAGATGATCTGGACCTTCTGGGCCATCCCCTTGGACAGCTCCTTGATCTTCTTGCGGGCGGCATCGGCCAGACCAAAGCGCTCCAGCAGCGCGCGCGCCCGGCGGCGCGCCTCGTCGGCGGGCACGCCCTTCAGGCGGGCGAAGAACACGATCACGTCCTCGGCGCGCATCTTTCGATAGACGCCGCGCTCTTCGGGCAGGAAGCCCACATTGTCCATGCCGGCGGCGTCAGGCGCCTTGCCGAACAGGCGCGCCGTGCCTGAATCCGGCGTGATTACGCCCAGCGCCATGCGCAACGTAGTGGTCTTGCCCGCGCCATTGGGCCCGAGAAAGCCGGTGATGTCGCCGCGGCGCGCACTCCATGTGACGTTCTTCACAGCCGGTTTCCCGCCGAAACTCTTCGACAATCCCTCCAGCTCAAGCGCGTATTCGCTCATCGCGTGTCATCCCTTCCGGCGGCCTGACTTCCTCTTTAGGGTGTTGCGTTGCGGGGATAAAGCCGCGCGCTCGGGTTCTGTGACCTGAAGCGCACCAAAACGGAGACGCCTGTATGGCCGACCAGCCCTTTCCCATCGATTTCGCCACGCTGACCCCCGACACGCGGCCGCGCCGCTGGCTGGTGCTCCCCGCCGGCTTTCAGGCCGCAGCGACCCCGGATCAGCAAAGTCCGGTCTTTCAGGCCGGCCCGGACGCATTGATCCAGGCGTTTCGCGAAATCAGCCTTGCCGCGCCGCGCACCACGTTGACCCGCGAGAGCGGCGGCCAGATCGAGATCGTGCAGAAAAGCGCCGTGTTCGGCTTTCCAGATTTCGTCACCGCCCAGGCCGTGGAGACGCCAGAAGGCACCGGGCTGTGCCTCTACTCACGCGCGGTGATGGGCCAGTATGATTTCAACGTGAACCGCAAGCGGGTGGAAGCCTGGCTGCAGGATACGGCGCGCCGGCTCTCCACCTGAACCGCTAGGCGCTGGGCAGCGCGAAATACAGCAAGTCCAGGGCCGGCGGCTCGGCCACGCCCAGCTGGCGCAGCATGTGGGTCGCCTGACCGCGATGATGGGTCTGGTGGTTGAACATGTGGGCCAGGATGAGTTTCAGCGGCAGCGCTTTGGACTCGCCGCGGGTGTTTTGATACTCCACCACGGTTTCGAAGCCGGCCGGGTCCAGACTGGCGACGAAGGCGGAAAACCGCTTGTCCTCCACCTCGCGTGCTTCGCGAAGCGTGTTGAAGTCAGCAAACAGGATCTCATCAAGCCGGCTCGGCGCCTCGCCCTCGCCGGTCAGGCGTCGCAGCCAGATCCGGTCGGCGCCCAGCATGTGGTTCAGCGTGCCGTGCAGGCTCTGGAAATAGCCGCGGACATCGCGCTTTCGCTCGAAATCATTGAGCGCGGTGGCCGCGTCGTAGAGCCGGGCGTTGGCCCAGGCGTTATAGGCGGCGAGGCGTTTGAAGTGCTCATGCACGGCGTGGAAATTCCCAAAAGTGACCAGCTTCCATGATAGGTCTTACCCCATGACGGAACAGGAAAAGAAGGCGCACGCAAGATTAATTGCGCTTAAGGACGAGCTCCTGGCCCTGTCGCAGACCGCGGCCGAGGACCGCAAGCCGGTGAGCCTCGACCAGCAATCGGTGGGCCGATTATCGCGTCAGGACAGCCTGCAGGTCCAGGCCATGGCCAAGGCCGCCGACGCCCGGCGCGCCGGCGAGCTGCGCCGCATCGACGCGGCGCTCCACCGGGTCGAGGAGGGCGAGTACGGCTGGTGCGTGGAGTGCGGCGAAGCGATTGGCGAGAACCGCCTGGAGGTCGATCCGGCCGCGCCGCGCTGCCGCGCCTGCGCGTGATAGACGCGCCCGGAGCCTGAAATCCTCGCGCAAGCCCGCGACAGGGCGGCCTCCACAGCCTATCCTGCCCTGATAACGCAAGGTCGCATCAGACGGCCAGAGGGAGGATGACATGGCGATTCCCATATCGCTTGAGGACTGGCGCGCCGGCGGCGAGACCTTCGGCTACCGCGGCCACGAGATCTTCTATCGCACCGGCGGCGACTGGGCCGACGCCGGCAAGCCCGCGCTGGTGCTGATCCACGGCTTTCCCACCGCCAGCTGGGACTGGGCCCATCAGTGGGAAGCGCTATGCGAGCGCTACCGGGTGGCGGCGCTGGACATGATCGGGTTCGGGTTCTCGGCCAAACCGCCCGCCTATGACTATTCGATCATGGATCAGGCCGATCTCCACGAGACCTTTCTCGACCGGCTGGGCGTGGAGGCCTGCCATATCCTCGCCCACGATTACGGCGACACGGTCGCCCAGGAATTGCTGGCCCGCCATATCGAGCGCGGCGCCGCCGCCGGCGCGCAAATCCTGTCGGTGTGCTTTCTCAATGGCGGGCTGTTTCCCGAGCAGCACCGCGCCACCTTCACCCAGCGCCTCCTGCATTCCCCGCTGGGTCCGGTCCTGTCGCGCGCCATGACCCGGGCGCGCTTCGAAACCGGGTTCTGCGAGGTGTTCGGGCCGGAAACAAGGCCCGAGGCGGGCGAGCTCGACGCCTTCTGGACGATGATGAACACAAACGGCTCGCTCAAACGGATCGGCCACAAGCTCATCCGCTATATCGCCGAACGGCGCGAACACCGCGAGCGCTGGGTCGGCGCGCTTCAACAAAGTCCGGTGCCCCTACGGGTGATCGGCGGCGCGCTGGATCCGGTGTCGGGCGCGCACATGGTGGCGCATTATCAAAAGCTTGTGCCCGATCCGGACACTGTTCTGCTGCCCCATGTGGGGCACTACCCCCAGCTGGAGGCCCCCGCAGAGGTTCTTGACGCCTTCCTCGATTTCCAGTCCGCTATTGCGACGACCTGACGACAGATCGGGCGCGACGGCGGACCACCGCCGCAATCATTTGGGAGGAGACGGGTCATGGCGCAGCGCTGGGACACGCTCATACGCGGCGCACTTGTGTTTGACGGCACAGGCGCGCCGGGCCGCGTCGAAGACGTCGCCATCGCCAAGGGCCGCATCGCCGCGCGCGGCGACGGGCTCGAGCCTGAGCACGCCGCAAACGTGATGGAGGCCGACGGCCTGTGGCTGACGCCGGGCCTTCTCGACATCCACACCCATCTGGATCTGGAGGTGGAGTTCGACCCGGCTTTGAAGGAAGCCGTGCGCCACGGCACCACCACCGTGCTCATGTCCAACTGCTCGCTGGGGCTCGCCTACGGCGCCCAGCGCCGCAACGGCGAAGACCCGCTGGTGGACTGTTTTGCGCGGGTGGAGAACATGCCCAAGCCGGTGCTGCGGGCGCTGGCCGACAAGGCGACCTGGTCCAGCTCGGCGGGCTATTACGCTCATCTCGATGAATTGCCGCTGGGCTGCAACGTCATCCCCATGATCCCCCATTCCATGCTGCGCTGCGAGGCCATGGGCCTGAGCGGCTCGGTGAGCCGCAAGGCTTCCGAGGACGATCTCAAGCGCATGGAAGGCCTTCTGGAGATGGCCATGGAGGAAGGCTATCCCGGCTTCTCCACCGACGCCCTGCCCTTCCACTTCCTCTCCGAGGATCCGAACCGGAAGGTGAAGATCCCCAGCCAGTTCGGCGAATATCGCGAGATGAAACGGCTCACCAGCATTCTGCGCCGCCATGACCGGCTGTGGCAGGCGACGCCGCCGAAGAACTCGCCGCCGGCGGTGATCCGCAATTTCCTGCTCACTTCGGGCCTGATCTACGGCAAGCCGCTGAAGATCACCGCGGTCGCCGCCCTGGACGTGGCCGCCAACCGCTCTCTGCGCCGGCTCGCCCTGGCGCTCACCGCCGTGTTCAATTCAAGGCTTCTCAACGGCCGCTTCCGCCTGCAGGCGCTGGCCGCGCCGTTCAAGGTCTATTGGGACGGGCCGATCAATCCGCTGGCCGAGGAGCTTCCGGCCCTGCGCGAGCTGAACGAGCTGGATCTGGAAGACCGCACCGGGCGCCTTGCGTGCATCGACGATCCAGCCTTCCGCCGCCGCTTCGCCGAGATGTGGATGACCGGCAAGACCGGGTTCGGCCTGAACCGCCTGAAACGCCTGATGAAGGCCGAGACGCTCGCCTTTGACCGCGATTTTGATGAAATGGTCTTCCATTCCGGCGGGCCGGACATCTGGACCGGCGAAACCTTCCAGGCGGTGTTTGACCGGGCGAAAGCCTTCCGGACCGATCCCGGCCAGGCCCGCACCGCCGACGAGCGCGCGGCGTTTGAATCCATGGCAGAATCCATCGGCGAGGATGCGCTCACCGAGCCCGGCTTCATGCTGCACCTGTTCCGCGAATACGATCTCGGGCTGCGCTGGTGGACGATCTCGGCCAATCGCGATCCGAAAATCCTTCGCGATCTCCTGCACCACCCGCAAATCCTGCCCGGCTTCAACGATAGCGGCGCCCACATCACCAACATGGCCTTCTATGACGGCAATCTGCGCGGCCTGCAGATCGCCCAGAGCGAAGGGCTGGCGCGCGTCGCCAGCCAGGTGAAGCGCCTGACGTCTGAGCCCGCCGAGTTCATCGGCGTGGACGCCGGAACCATGGAGATCGGCGACCGGGCCGACCTCGCCATCATCGATCCGCAGGCGCTGGCCGCCTATGACAGCGAAGCGAGCGCCCGCTTCATCTGGCGCGAGGAGTACCAGCACGAGCAGATGGTCAATCGCTCCGAAGGCGTGGTGGCTGCGGTGTTCGTGGGCGGCGAGCAAGTCTTCTCCCCGCAAGGATTCGCCAAGGACGCCGGCCGCCGCACGCTCGGCCGGGCCTTGCGCCACACCAGCTGGAGCCCCGCCAGACAGCCCGCGGCCATCGCCGCGGAATAAGCCCGCGGCGCGAGGCCCTCCCCTGCTTGCGGGGGAGGTGTCCACGAAGCGGACGGAGGGGGCGGCGCCCCAAGCCCGCCCCTCACCCCGCCTGCGCGAAGACCCGCTCGGCCCAGTCGGCGAAGTCGCCCATGGCGGCGTCATGGCCCAGATCATTCAGCGTTTCATGGCGGCCCGCCGGATCAAAGCGCATGGTCACGTCGGTGAAGCGGGCGTTGTAGAGCCGCGCCGAGAGCGTCTTGACCGCCTTGCCCTTGTCGGTGGCGGGATCATCGCCGCCGGCGGCCAGATGCACCGGCAGGTCGGTGCGCACCGTGCGCAGGCGATGCTCGTCCTCGCCCTGCTCGGTGAGCGTGATCAGATCAGCCCACAGCGAGAACGAGGCGGGCGCCCCGCATTTGGGATCATCCACATAGGCCTGCACTTCAGCCGGGATGCGCGACAGCCAGTCATAGCGGTCCTTGCCGCCCTTCACCTGCTTGCCCCAGGCCTTGAAGGTGATCGCGTCAAGCCAGAGGGCCGGATCGGTCTTCTTCTTGAACAGGCCTTCCAGCCCCAGCACGGCGCGCATCAGGCCGGCGCGCGAAGCCAGCGCCAGATTGGCGTTCCACACCGCGAGGCCGGAAATCCCGCCGGCGCGCGCCATGGCGTGGTTCATGGAGATCACCCCGCCCATGGAGTGACCGAATACGATAAGCGGGCGATCCGGCCACGTCTGGCGGGCGTGATCCTCCACCGCCAGCGCGTCCTTCATCACTTGCGCGGCGCCGTTCTTCGCCGCGAACACACCGGCGGGCGCGTCGTCGGCGGTGGTCCAGCCATGGCCGCGATGGTCGTGATTGATCACCGCGATCCCGCGCGCAGCGAGAAAATCGGCGAAGCGCTCATAGCGCGCGCCGTGTTCGGACAGGCCGTGATGGATCTGCACCACGCCTTTCACATCGCCGGCGGGCGCGCAGGTGCGCACACACAGGGCGGCGCCGGTGGGCGAGGTCAACGTCGCGGTCGTAAAGCTCATCTCGGCGTTCTCCTAAAGCGCGCAATAGCCTAGCTTCGGGCCAAACATAACGAACCGGAGAGATTAGACCATGGCCCGCACCGCGCTTCTCGCCATTGATCAGGGCACGACCTCGTCGCGGGCGCTGGCCTTCTCCACCGCTGGCGAGATGATCGCCGGCGCCCAGGAGGAGTTCGCGCAGATCTATCCCAGCTCCGGCTGGGTGGAGCACGACCCGGAAGTGATCTGGGCCACGGTGCTGTCCACCGCCCGCCGCACGCTGGAGCGCGCCGACGGCGCGGGCCACGAGACCGCCGCCATCGGCATCACCAATCAGCGCGAAACAACTCTGGTGTGGGACCGCGAGACCGGGCGTCCGATCCATAACGCCATCGTCTGGCAGGATCGGCGCACCGCGGACATTTGCGCGCGGCTGAAAGCCGACGGCGCGGAAGGCCTTGTGACCGGGCGGGCCGGGCTGGTGCTCGATCCGTATTTCTCGGCCACCAAGCTCGCGTGGATTCTCGACGCCGTGCCGGGCGCCCGCGCCAAAGCCGAAGCCGGCAAGCTCGCCTTCGGCACGGTGGACAGCTTTCTCATCCACCGCCTCACCGGGGGAAAGCTCCATGTGATCGAGGCCACCAACGCCAGCCGCACCGCGCTTTACGGGCTGGAGGCCGCCGACTGGGACGAGGATCTGTTACGCCTGTTCAATATTCCGCGGAGCGTTCTGCCCGAGATCGTCGACAGCGCGGGCCGCTTTGGCGAGACGGAGAAATCCATCTTCGGGCGGGCGATTCCCATTTGCGGCGCCGCCGGCGACCAGCAGGCCGCCGCCATCGGCCAGGCCTGCCTCAATCCAGGCGAGATGAAGTCGACCTACGGCACCGGCGCCTTCATGATCGTGCACACTGGTGAAATTCTGGTCCGGTCGAAAAACCGCCTGCTCTCCACCACCGCCTGGCGGCTCAACGGAGAAAGCCGGTATGCGCTGGAGGGCTCGGTGCTGTCGGCCGGGGCCACGGTGCAGTGGCTGCGCGACGGGCTGGGGATCATTGCGCGCGCGGGCGAGATCGAAGCGCTGGCCAAAGACGCCCAGCCCGACAGCGGCGTCTATCTCGTGCCGGCCTTTTCAGGGCTCGGCGCGCCGCACTGGAATCCCGATGCACGAGCCGCGATCGTCGGACTGAACCGCGGCTCTGGCCGCGCCGAGATCGCGCGGGCGGCGCTTGATTCCACCGCCTATCAGACCCGCGACCTGCTCACCGCCATGGCCGCCGACGGGGTGAGCATCGCCGAGCTGCGCGTGGACGGCGGCATGGCGGTCAATGACGGCTTCATGCAGCGGCTGTCAGATCTGTGCGCGCTTGATGCAGTCCGCCCGGTGAACGCGGAAAGCACCGCCTGGGGCGCGGCGTTTCTCGCCGGCCTCGGGGCCGGCGTTTATTCAAGCATTGACGATGTGAGAGGGTGCTGGCGCGCCGACCGGCGGTTCAGCCCGGAGATCGGCGAAGCGTTGCGCGCGCGGCTTCTGGCCGGCTGGGACGCCGCGGTGAAGCGGGTGCTCTAGTCGGCCGCCTTGCCCGGCGCCATCAGCGCCAGACCGACCGCCCCGGCGAGCCCCGGCCAGGTGAAGGCCACCGCCTGATCAATCGCGCCGCCCATGAGCGACAGCGCCCCGGCGGCGACGCCGCACGCCGCGCAAAACGCCGCCGCGGCCAGTATCAGAAGACGCATCCGGGACATCGCCCCATCCTTGTGTCTCATCCAATCCGTCACAACAGCCTAGCGCGTCAGGGCTAATATTTGGTTTCACCCGGGCGGGCGCTGGCCGGAACCGGTGCGGGCGAGGCGGCGTTGGCCTGTCTCACTTGTCCTGCATCCGCAAAGGAGTGTCCCCATGGCTGATCGAGCCAAAGGTCGCACGGTCGCCGTTCTGGCCTCGAACGGCTTTGAAGAATCCGAGCTGTTCGAACCGAAGAAGGCCGTCGAAGCCGAAGGCGGCGTCGTCCATGTCATCTCCGATGTCTCGGGCGAAATCGAGGCGAACCGGCATCGTGAAAAGGGCGATTCCATCGCCGTGGACCAGACGCTGGATGCGCTCGATATGGGCGAGTACGACGCGCTGCTGATCCCCGGCGGCCTGTTCAGCCCGGACCATCTGCGCACCAACGCGAAAGCCGTCGGCTTCGTGAAGGCCTTCTTCGAGGTCGGACGCCCGGTCGCCGCGATCTGCCACGGCCCGCAGCTTCTCATCGAGGCCGATGAGGTGAAGGGCCGGCGCATGACCAGCGTGCCCGCCATCCGCACCGATCTGCGAAACGCCGGCGCTGACGTGGTCGACGAGGCGGTGGTGATCGACTCCGGTCTTGTGACCAGCCGCACGCCCGACGATCTCAAGGCGTTCTGCGACGCGCTGATCGAGGAAACCTGCGAGGGTGAACACACCCGCCAGGCGCGGTCGGCCTGAGGATACTCAGGCGCCGACGCGCTTGGGCGCCGCGGCGACAGCTTCGGCCATGAGCGCGAGCCGCTGGGCGTAGGCCGGCGCCACCGCCGCGCTTTGCGCCCAGCGCCGGCGCAGCTTGGCGGGGGCCTGGCCCAGCCGGCCCGGCAGCATCGCGCCGGCGGCCTCGGCGATCTCCCAGACGGCCACGCGCGCGCCCGCCAGGCCCGGGCTCAACGCCCGGCCCGCGCTCAGCGGGACTTCATAATCGGCGTAATATTTCTTGTAGCCCTGCTCGCCCTTGCCCAGATCGATGCGGGTGATCCCGGCGGCCGCGGCCCGGTCGATGATCCCCTCCAGCAAAAGCAGGCCCGGCGACACACTGGCGAAGCGGCTGTCATAGGCGGGAATCCAGGAGTGGTACACGCCGCCGGCCTGCACGCCCATCTCCACCGCCGCCAGACGCTCACCGAAATAAAGCGAGGCGGTGAGGCCGCGCAAAGGTCCGAACCGGCGCTGCGCGACGCGCTCGAACACGCGCCCCGTCCAGCCCCGCCCGAACACGTCATAGAGCCCGGACGCACGGTACTGGCCGCCCTTCATCACCCGAAGGGCGTCGAAGCGCTTGCCGTCCGGATCGCCGAAGACGATGCGCGCCGGACCGAACTCGCGCTCGGCCTTGGCCAGCCGGCGGGCGGTCTTCTTGAAGTGATCCCTGAACAGGGCGCGCCGGCGATCGCGCCAGGCGTCGGCCCCGTCGGACAGATCAATCACGGCCGACCCGCCGCGTGAGCGCGCGCGCCCCGGCGCGGCGCCCGCCCAGTTGTCATACACCAGCGCCTCCGCCCCCATCGCGCCCAAAAGCGCGCCCGGCTCGACCCTGAAGCCCGGCGCGGCGGCGAAGCCCTGATAGTCCGACAGCGGCGCGCCGGCCGGCCGCGCAATGCCGCCGACCGGGGCATGAAAAGCGAAATACCCCACGGGGCGCGCATTTTCTTCGGCGATCACCACGCGCACATCGCCGCGTTCGGCGTCCACCAGATCTGCAAAGTCAGGCAGGAGATAGGGGCTGGTCAGAGCGCCGCCCTGATGCGCGAGATCACGCCACGCGTCCCGATCATGGACGCCGAGTTCGCTCAGAGCTGTCTCAAACAGACGCATCGCGCTCATCCCCAGGTGCTGCTTGCAGGGTGAAATGCAAGGCGCGCGCCGGACCCGAATCCGCTAGGGTCCTGTTTCGTTCTTTTTGAAGGTGCGAAGGCGAGGCGATGAACGGAATGGATCTGGGATTGATCGTGCTGGGGGCTGCAAACGCCGTCACCGTCGTGCTGCTGGTTATTGTTCTGTTGCGAAAGCCCCCCGCGCCCAAACTTCCACTGGAAGACTTTCGCGCACTGCTCACCACGTCTCTCGACCCGATCGGACGGGGCGCACGCGACGATTCTGCTGCGCTTCGCAAAGAGCTGGGCGAAGCGGCGGCCGCCCAGCGCGAGTCACTTGAGCGCAAGATGGACAGTCTGACCGACTCCAACGCGCGCCAATTCAAAGAGCTGCGCGAGCTTCAAAAGGAACAGCTTGAGAATTTCGGGAGGCTCATGTCCGAACGGCTGACTGAGGCGTCCAAAACCCAAGCCGATCTGAAGAAGTCGCTTTCAGATCAGGGGGACAAGCTCGTTGAGCGCCTGGAGATCAAACAGTCAGCGATCCAGTCCCAGCTGGATGAGAAGCTCAAAGAGCTTCGTGAAGACAACGGCAAGCGCCTCGACCAAATGCGCCAGACCGTCGACGAGAAGCTTCAATCAACCCTCGAGAAGCGCCTTGGCGAGTCGTTCAAGCAGGTCAGCGAGCGCTTGGAAAGCGTCCACAAGGGCCTTGGCGAAATGCAATCGCTCGCCGGCAGTGTCGGCGACCTGAAGCGTACCCTGACCAATGTGAAGACCCGGGGGACCTGGGCCGAGGTGCAGCTCGGAAATCTGATTTCCGACATGCTCACCGCCGACCAGTTCCGTGAAAATGCGCAGATCAAGACAAACTCGGCCGAACGTGTCGAATTTGCAATCTGCCTTCCCGGGAAGGATGACGACGGGACGCCGACCCTGGTCGCGGTCGATTCCAAATTTCCCACTGAAGACTATGACCGTCTGGTCACAGCCTCCGAGCGCGGCGACCCGGCCGAGGTGGAAGTCGCCGCCTCGGCGCTGGAGCGCCGCATCGTCGCGTCGGCGAAAGAGATTTCTTCAAAATACATCTCGCCGCCGGACACGGTGGATTTTGCAATCATGTATCTGCCCACCGAAGGGCTTTACGCCGAAGTGCTGCGGCGGCCCGGACTCGCCGCCCGGCTCCAGAACGATTTTCGCATCATTGTCGCTGGCCCGACCACGTTCTCCGCGCTGCTCAACAGCCTTCAAATGGGCTTCCGGACCCTCGCGATCGAAAAGCGGTCTAGCGAAGTCTGGCAGGTGCTCGGCGCGGTGAAGACTGAATTCAACAAATTCGGCGATGTGATCGGCAAGGTGAAAAAGAAGCTTCAGGAGGCCGGGAACCACCTCGACAGCGTCGACACGCGCACGCGGGTCATGTCGCGCAAGCTGCGTACTGTCGATGAGCTTCCCACCGATCAAACCGTCGCGTTGCTGGGCCCGATGGAGTTCGATGATGGTGCGCGCGAGGATGAGGCCGACGACGGCGCGGACGAGCCGCGTGAGGACGCGGCGGAATAGCCCCCCTTGCCCTCGCGTCCGGTTTTTGGTGCTCTCCCTCAGTCGAATTTTACGAGGAGAGTTATAATGTTACGCTTTGCCTTGATGAGCGCCGCCGCCGGCCTGGCGCTGACGGCGTGCGGACCGGACACCGGCGACGCCGCGAACGACGCTGAAACCAACGCCGCAGAGATGAGCGCGGAGACCGGCGCAGAGACCGCTTCGGAGACCGGCGCCGAAGCCGGGCCGGTCACCGGCGCGCAAATGAGCGAGGACGGCACGCGCATCGCCTACACCGTGCCCCAGGACGCCGGCTGGCCCTGGCACGCCGACACCAGCGCCGACATCACCGCCGAGGACTTCGCCTACCGCATCGCGGTGCTGGCCGATGACCGCTTCGGCGGGCGCGGACCGGCCAGCGACAAGGGCGAGCCCGCCGCCGACTGGATCGCCACCGAGATGGAGCGCGCCGGGCTGCAGCCCGCCGGCGAGGACGGCGGCTGGTTCCAGCCGGTCCCGCTGATCGAATCCACGCTGCAGGAAGACCAGTCCAGCTTCGAGATCATCATCAACGGCGAGCCCATGGGCCTGCAGGTGGGCGGCGACGTGACATACTGGAGCCAGAACCCAGCTGCGGGCGTGAGCCTGGAACCCAGCGATCTGGTGTTCGTCGGCTACGGCGTCGTGGCGCCGGAATATGGCTGGAACGACTATGAAGGCGTCGATGTGGAGGGCAAGACCGTGGTCCTGCTCATCAACGATCCCGGCTACGCCAATCCCGACGGCGACATCTTCAACGGCGAGGCGATGACCTATTACGGCCGCTGGACCTACAAGTTTGAAGAGGCCGCCCGCCAGGGCGCGGAGGGCGCGATCATCGTCCACCAGACCGCCCCGGCCAGCTATCCCTGGGGCACGGTGCGCTCCAGCTGGTCCGGCCCGCAATTCATCCTGGCCAACGGCGCCACGAACGACTTCGTGGACGTGCAGTCCTGGATCCAGGAAAGCGTGGCGGAGACCCTGTTCGACAGTGTCGGCCTGTCCTTTACAGAGCTGGCGCAAGCAGCCGCCTCGCCGGATTTCACCCCGGTGGAGATGCCCGGCGCCCAGCTTTCGGCGACCCTGGTGAACGAGCTGCGCGAATTGTCCTCGCGCAATGTGGCCGGCATGGTTGAAGGGTCGCAGCGCCCGGATGAATACGTGCTCTTCATGGCCCACTGGGACCATATCGGCGAGCGGCTGAACTTCGCCGGCGACGACCAGATCTATAACGGCGCGGTGGACAATGCGTCGGGCACCAGCGCCATTCTGGAACTGGCCCAGGCGTTTGCGTCGGCTGAAACGCCGCCCGAACGCTCGGTGATCTTCGTGGCCGTCACCGCCGAAGAGCAGGGCCTTCTGGGCAGCGAATACTACGCCCAGGAGCCGCTGGTTCCGCTGAACCAGACCGTCTCCGGCTTCAATTTCGACGGCATGCTGCCCATCGGCCCCACCGAAGACATCGTCGTGATCGGGCGTGGCTCCAGCGAGCTTGAAGACATTCTGGAAGCCCAGGCGGGCGAGATCGGCATGAGCCTCACCCCCGACGCCAATCCGGAGGCGGGGTATTACTACCGCTCCGACCACGTGACGCTGGCGCGCCGCGGCGTGCCGATGCTGTACGCGGATTCAGGCTCCATACACGCCGAACGCGGCGCCGAATACGGCGCCCAGGTGGAGGCGGGCTACCGCGCCGAGCGGTATCACAAGCCGGCCGACGAGTATGAAGGCGAGTGGGACATGCGCGGCTTCGTGCAGTCCACACGGCTGATGTATGACGTCGCCCGCCAGGTGACGGATTCGCAGGACTGGCCGAACTGGTATGAGGACAACGAGTTCCGCTCGGTCCGCGACGAGATGATGGCCGACACCATGACCGACGACGAGTAGACAGCGATGCGCCGGGGCGTGGTTGGACCCTCGTCCCGGCGTTTCTTGTTCGAGACCTCAGTCGGCGACTCAGGCGGTGTCGGTGAGCAGCGCTTCAGCTGCTTCAATCACCGCGTCCACCTCCAGCGCGCCCATCAGGCTTTCGGTGGCGTGACGCAGCGTTCCCCGCGCGCTTTCGTCGGCGGCCTCGCCGGCGTGGATGGACCGGGCCCGGTCGCCCCACGGCCCGTAAATGCGCTCATCGGTGGGACCGAACAGGCCCAGGGTCGGCGTTCCGGCCGCCGCGGCCATGTGCATCAGGCCGCTATCGTTTCCAACAAACAGCCGCGCCCGCGACAGGCAGGCGGCGGTTTCAGGCAAAGCGAGCCTGCCGGTGAGGTCGATGATGTCGGCGTGCCGGCACGCGGCGCGCACGGCCTTCGCCGTCGCCTCGTCGCCCGGCCCGCCAAACAGCGCCGCCGCCGCGCCCGCCATGGCGCCGCCCGGACCCGTGAGCGCGTCGATGAGCGCTGCGAAGCGCTCCGGCGCCCATTCCTTGTAGGGCGCCGACGCCGCCGGCGAGACCGCCAGCACCGGCCGGCCTTCAGGCAGATGCGTATCGGCGGCGCGTTTCGCGTCGTCTGAGATCCAGAGCTTCGGCGAAGGCGGCGGATCAAGGCCCAGAACCGCCGCCGCCTCGCGCACCCGGTGATCGTGCTCATGGCCGGGCCGGCGCCGGTTCACCTTGCGCGCGCCGGCACGCAGGCCCCAGCTGGTGATCGAGCCGCGCATGTCCACCACCAGATCCCAGCGCGTCGCCAGAGCTGCGCGCCATAGAGCAAACCAGTGCCCGCCGCCCTTTTTCTTGGCCATGACGATGACCTGCTCCACGCCGGGCGCGGCGGCGAACAGCGGCGCGGCCAGCGGGCCGCACGCTACGGTGACGCGCGCATCCGGGTACGCCTCCAGCAGGTGCGCCAGAGGGCCGGAGAACAGGATCGCATCGCCGATGCGCGTCGCGGTGATGAAGAGAATGCGGGTCATGGGCGTCCGCCTTTAGCCGCTTCGATCAAATCGCGCCAGAGCGCGGCGGTTTCGCTCTTGATCCGTGAGGGGGGATGCGCCCACTTAATCGGCATGACCGATTTTCTCACCACCCTCTCCGCCCGGGCCGTCATCGCGATCACCGGCGACGAGTCCCGCAGCTTTCTGCAGCGCGTGATCACCAAGGGCCCTGAAGGCCTCCCCAAAGGCGGGGCGCTGTTCTCCGCCCTTCTCACCCCGCAAGGCAAGGTGCTCGCCGACTTCATCGTGTTCGATGACGGCGAGGGCGGGCTCCTGATCGACGCGCCCTTCAGCGAAGCCGAAGGCCTTGTGAAGCGCTTCAACCTCTACCGCCTGCGCGCGAAAGCCGAGATCACCCTGCGCGATGATCTGGCTGTCGCCGCGGCGCGGGGCGAGGGCGAAGCGGAGCTGAAGACCGTGGCGCTCGCCGCCGCGCCGGATCCGCGCAACCCTGCGCTGGGCCTTCGCGCCATCGTGCCGGCGGGAGGCCCCGGCGACGAGGCGGACGCCTACCACGCTGCACGCATCAAGGCGGGCGTGCCCGAGTTTGGCGCGGACTATGGCGCGGGCGAGGTGTTCTCCACCGACGTCAATCACGACCGGCTCGGCGGGCTTGATTACAAGAAAGGCTGCTTTGTCGGCCAGGAAGTCGCGAGCCGCATGCACCGAAAGGGCGGCGTGCGAAAGCGCACCCTGCGCCTGGGGTTCGACATCGCTGGGCCGGAGCGCGGCGCGCCCGGACGAGGCGCCCCTGTGACGGCGGGTGAAACCCCGCTGGGCGAGCTGACCTCCAGCGCGGGCGGGAACGCCCTGGCCCTGATCCGCACCGACCGTGCAGCCAAGGCGCTTGAGGCCGGCGAGGCGATTCTGGCGGGCGGCGCACCGGCGCGATTGCTCGATGATCCGGCGACACTTTCCAGCGCATGACGGTTCGGCCATGGCGCCGCGGCGTCATAGCCCCTAAATCACCCCCATGACCGAGACCCGCTCCGCCCTCACAGATCCCCTGCCCCTCGCCCGCCAGCTGATCCAGGCGCCATCCGTGACGCCGGCCGACGAAGGCGCGCTGGACACGCTTCAGGGCGCGCTTGAAACGCTGGGCTTCGCCTGTGAGCGCTTCAAGTTTGATGAGGTGGACAATCTCTACGCAAGGCTCGGAACCGCCGCGCCGGTGTTCTGCTTTGCAGGCCATACCGACGTGGTGCCCACCGGGCCCGAGGATCAATGGACCGAACCGCCGTTCGCGGGCGCGGTGAAGGATGAGGTGCTATGGGGACGCGGCGCGTCCGACATGAAGGGCGCGATCGCCGCCATGGTGGCCGCCGCGGCAGCCTATCTGGACACGAACGGTGCGCCGAAGGGCTCCATCGCCTTTCTCATCACCGGCGATGAGGAAGGCCCCGGGATCAACGGCACCAAGCGCCTGCTCCAGGCGATCACGGACAAGGGCGAAAAGCTGGACCATTGCCTGGTGGGCGAGCCCACCAATCCCCACGTGCTGGGCGAAACGATCAAGGTGGGCCGTCGCGGCTCGCTGAACGGCGTCGTCACGGTCACCGGCCGCCAGGGCCATGTGGCCTATCCCGAAAAGGCGGAAAACCCGATTCCCGTGCTCATGGATCTCCTGGCCCGCCTCACCGTGCGCGAGCTCGACCAGGGCGCGCCCCACTTTCAGGCCTCCAATCTGGAGGTCACCACGATCGATGTGGACAACACCGCCCACAATGTCATTCCCGGCGCGGCGAGCGCGAAGTTCAACATCCGCTTCAACACCGCCCACAAGGGCGAGGATCTCAAGCGCTGGATCGAGGACGAGGCAAAGGCCGCCGGGTTCGGATTCGCCGGCAAGGTGACGCTGAATCTCAAAGTCACCGGCGAGTCCTTCCTCACCCGCACCGGCCCGTTCACCGATTTGCTCAAAGCCGCCGTCACCGAAATCACCGGCCATGAGCCGGCGCTGACCACCGGCGGAGGCACCTCGGACGCCCGCTTCATCAAGGATTACTGCCCCGTGGCCGAGTTCGGCCTGGTGGGCGCCACCATGCACCAGATCGACGAGCGCGTGCCCGCCGCCGACGTCGCCAACCTGGCGAAAGTCTATGAGCGGGTGCTGACGCGCTATTTTGAAGTGTTCAGCAGGTGAGCGAGTCCCCTCCCCCCACACCGCCCGGCCCGTCCTTGCTGATCGAGGCGCGCCGGGGCGTGCGCGGCGTGTTCCAGCTGCTGGCCTTCAAGCCCGACTGGAAAGACTATTTCAACCCGACGCAGGCTGGCGTGATCGCCTCCTTCTCCGGGCTGGTCCTGGCGTTTCCCGCCTTCTGGTTCCTGGTCTCCTCGGCGAATTTCTTCATGGCCGAAAACCCGACGAGCGGGGGCGAGGCGGACTTCGTCACCTCGATCGAGATGGTGGTGATCTGGGCGCGGTTCTGGCTGCTGTTTCCGCTGGCCGCCTTTGCAGTGTGCCAGGTCATGGGCGTGCGCGAGCGCTTCTTCGCCTGGCTGGTGGTCCATAACTGGACGGTCTTCGTCCTGCTCCATGTCCAGGTGATGATCTGGGCGCTCTACATGGCCGGAATCGCCAATGCGGAGATCGTCGGCGCTCTTCTGGCCTTCTATCAGATCGTGCGGCTCTTCGTGCACTGGCGCGTGGCCCACGGCGCGCTCGGCCTCTCGCCGGGTCTCGCCGCCGCGGCGGCGGGAATCGTGCTGATCGTGGATCTGATCGCCGCCGCCGCGATGGTCTAGCCGGTCCGGCTCAGCCCGCCGATCAATCAGCTCGTCAGCCGGTCGCCAGCGCCGCAAGCCTCGCATAGACCCCGTCCGCTTCGGCCAGCTCGTCATGGCCGCCCTGCTCCACGATGCGGCCGTTCTCGAACACCAGAATCCGGTCCGCGTCGCGGATCGTGGAAAGCCGGTGGGCGATGACGATGGCGGTCTTGCCCGCGGTCACGTCCTCCATGGCCGCCTGAACATCGCGCTCGGTCTCGTTGTCCAGCGAGCTGGTGGCCTCGTCGAAGATCAGGATCGGCGCATCGGCCAGGATCGCCCGCGCGATGGCCACGCGCTGACGTTCGCCGCCGGACAGCTTCACCCCGCGCTCGCCCACCAGTGTCTTGTAGCCCAGCGGCAGGCGCTCGATGAAGGCGTGGGCGCGCGCACGTTCGGCCGCCTGGACGATCTCCTCGTGGGAGGCTTCAGGGCGGGCGTAGGCGATGTTTTCCGCGATCGTGCGATGGAACAGGGCCGGATCCTGCGGCACCAGGGCGATATGGGCGCGAAGGCTTTCCTGGGTCACGCCGCGCACGTCCTGCCCGTCGATCCGGATCGCGCCGGAGTCCACGTCGTAGAGCCGCTGCACCAGCTTGACGAAGGTGGACTTGCCAGACCCCGTCGGCCCCACCAGCGCCACCTTCTCACCGGCGGGAATGGTCAGGGTGAAATCCTCATAGAGCGGCCGCTCCTGCCCCCCATAAGTGAAGCGCACGCGGTCAAACACGATTTCACCGCGCCCGCGCCGCCCTAGCCCGGGTTTGAAGGCCGGCGCGCCGGGCCCGTCGGCGATCTGCTCGGCCATTTTCGCGAACAGGGCGATGTCCTGAATCTCGTCCAGGCCCCGCTGCACGTTCTGCACCTCCTCGCCGAAGCGGCGCATATACCCGGCCATCATCAGGAAGGCGGTGATGGCGAAAGTGACGTCGCCCGCCGTGGCGGTCCCTTGCGTCCATTGCTGCACCAGCATCCCGGCGAGACCCGCCTGCAGGGCGAGCACGGCGGCCATCTGCACCAGCCAGGTGTTCACAAAGCGCGTCCATGTCTTCTTGGTCTCGCGCCGCCACACCCAGGCGAGATCATGGAAGCGCTGATCCTCGCGCGATTCCGCGCCGAAGCTCTTCACCGTGGCGATCCCGGAGACCGCGTCTGAAATGGCGCCGCCAAGCTCTGAATCGCGCGCATTGGAGATGATGTTCTGGGGCCGGATGTAGTAGGTCGCCAGGAGCACCGAGGCGGTGATGAAGATCGCCATGACGCTGAGCGCATAGATCCCCACCAGCGGCCAGTTGAACGCCATGTACACCGATAGACCCAGCATCACCGCCACCGACGGGACCAGCCCGAACCAGAGCGTCGCGGTGATGGTGTCATAGGCCCACATGCCGCGGGTGACCTTTCGGACCACCGAGCCGGCGAAGGTGTTGGCGTGCCAATCCACCGAGAAGCGCTGCACCGTGGCGAAGGCTTCGGTGGTCATGTCGGCCATGTTGGCGCTGGAAAACGGAATCTCGGTGCGCACCATGAACTGGCGCGCCACGTTCACGGTGAGCGCCAGGCCCAGGAAAGCGGCGAGCGCGATCCAGTGCGCATCGCCCTGCTGGTCGGCTTGGGGCCCCGAGATCGCATCGATAAGCGCGCCGGCGGCCACCGGAACGAAGATGTCGGCCAGCGTCGCGATGGAGGTGAACCCCACCACGAACCCGAACGCGACCGGGCGGCGGCGCCACTGGCGCATCAGGAAGGCGATCACCTGGAGATTGGAGAGCACGCGGGCGCTGGGCTGCGCGTCGTCGTCGAAATCAGACATGGAGGAAACCCGTAGAACGCGCGGCTTGCGGCGCCGGCGGTGTGATCAGAGAGCTTGCGGGCGAGGGGTCTGCGCGGTCGCCCTTGCGCCGTGATCGGCGGCCGGGTCGGTGGGCGCGGCGCTCGCCGCCTCCAAAACGAAGGCCGCCGCTTTCAGCTCAGCTTTGATCGCACGGGTCGAACTCTCCTTTGCACGGCGGACGACGCCGCCGGGGGACGGTGTGGTTAACCCATAGGGTCACTGCGGGAAAGACTGCACGGTCTGCAAGCCGCCGCGAGACAGCAAAGTGTGTCGCGAAGGCCACGCGGGATCAAAGCGGCACCCTGACGGCGCAGCTCTATCACGCTATCCGTCTTCGAGCGTGCAGCGTGCGTGCTCGTCGTCGGTATGGTCGCAGGTCTCGCGGTCGTGCGCGGCGCACGCATCAATGTCCGCTTTTGACCCCTGGCGGCGCGCCTCGACCGCGTCGGTGTAAGCCTCCACCGCAGCGTCGAAGCCCCGGGTGACCGCCGCGCCGGCGGCGGCGGCGTGGTCGCCGGCGGTTTCAAGGGCGGCCTCGCGCTCGTCGCGGGTCTCGTCCCACTCGCTACGCACCCTTGCGGTGACGGCGTTCAGCCGGTCGCCGGTCTCCTCGGCGAGCTCGGCGCGGTCATCCTCCCCGCTCTCCCAGTTTTGCTCCACCGCTTCGCCAGCGCTCTGGGCGGCGTCGCCCGCTTCTTGCGCCGCGCGCCGGGCATCGTCCTCGCCAGCGTCGCCGCAGGCGGACAGGGTGAGGGCGCACAGGGCGGAAAACCCGATCATCTGAAGCGTTGAACGCATGAAGGCTCCTTACACGTTGCTCGGGTGAACAACGCGCAAGGAGCCTCCGGTGTTGCGGGTGGCGCGTGGCGCCCTAGGCGGCCTGGACGTTGGAGACAGCTTCCTCCAGCTCGGCGAAGCTGGGCTGGAACGAGCTGGGCACGTTGCCGCGGCCGATCTCGACGCTGATCTGGGCGGCGTTGCCGTGCAGGTGAGCGACCAGCACCGCCTGGATGATCTTGTAGAAGATCGATTCCTCATCATAGATCTGGCCGAGACGGGCCGACATCGGGCCCACCATGCCATAGGCCAGGAACACGCCCAGGAAGGTGCCCACCAGGGCCGAGCCGATCTTGGCGCCCAGAACGGCAGGCGGGGAGTCGATCGCGCCCATGGTCTTGATGATGCCCAGCACGGCGGCCACGATGCCCAGCGCGGGAAGGCCGTCGGCCATGGTCTGCAGCGCGTGGGCGGGACCTGCGGCCTCGTGGTGGTGTTTTTCGATCTGCTTTTCCATCGCGTCCTCGACCTGGTGGGGATCCTCCAGGTTCATGGTCATCATGCGCAGGGTGTCGCAGATGAAGTGGACCGCGAAATGGTCCTTCATGATTTTCGGATAGGCCCCGAAAATCGAGCTTTCATGGGGCTTCTCGATATGGCTTTCCAGCGCGATGACGCCCTTGGTCTTCATCGTCTTGGTCAGCTGGAACAGCAAGGTGAGCAGGTCGACATAGTCCTGCTGCTTCCACTTGGAGCCGGAGATCAGCTTGCCGAAATCCTTCAGCGTCTGCATCACCGTTCCAAAGGCGTTGCCGATCAGGAAGGCGCCCACCGCCGCGCCGCCGATCATCATCATTTCGAAGGGCAGCGCCTTCACGATGATGTCGAAGTGCCCGCCGGCGAGCGTGAACCCGCCGAACACCATGCCGAAGACCACCAAAAGGCCGATTATCTGAAACATATCCCACCACACCCGTTCTGGATGGCGCACCCGGCCGGCGGATTTTTCCGCTCTCCTTGAACCGGGTGCGTCCGATTACGGGACGGTTATAGGCACGCGATGCTTAAGGCCCGGTTTGCGACGCGTTTAGGCCTTGGAAAGAGTAAGCGCATGGCCGCTTTGCTTTTACGGCCATGGACCGGGGTGGCGGGCGGGCTTATGTCTCACGCCGTGACTGCGCCCTTTGATCCTGCCTCGCCCTCTTCCCCCGACGTGCGCCGGCGCGCTTTCCGGCTGCTCTTCGTGTGCCTGATGGCCACGGCGGTGGGCAATTCCATGCTGTTCGCGATCCTGCCGCCGCTGGCGCGCGAGCTTGAGGTGGCCGAGGTCTGGGTCGGCGCGATCTACACCATCTCCGCGCTTTTGTTTCTGCTCATGAGCCCCGTCTGGGGCGCGCTGTCTGATCGCTGGGGCCGCAAGCCGCTGATCACGCTGGGCCTGTCTGCGTTCTCGTTTTCCTGCCTGGTGTTCGCCGCCGGCGCCTGGGCGGGGCAGCAGGCGATCCTGCCGCCCATGGCCGCGATCTTCGCCATGGCGCTGGCGCGCTGCCTGTTCGGCGGGCTGGGCTCTGCAACCAATCCCTCTGCCCAGGCCTATGTGGCTGACCGCACCTCGCCCCAGGAGCGCACCGAGGCGCTGGCCGGGCTCACTGCAGCCTTCGGCCTTGGCAGCGTCATCGGACCGGCGCTGGCAGCCGCATTCTCCGAGCGCATCGGCGTCGCCGCTTTCATGGCGCTGGTGGCGGTGCTGGTGGGCGTCGCGGCGGTGAGCGTGAACCGCTACCTGCCCGAAAAGACGCCGCCCAAACGCCAGGGCCGGCCGATCAATCCGCTGGTGCAGTTCAAATTCGCCGCCGATCCGCGCCTGACCGCCTTCATGCTGTTTGGCTGCGCGCTCTGGCTGTCGCAGGCGGCGAGCCTTCAGGCGCTGTCATTTTACGTCATGGACCGCCTGGACAAGAGCCCGTCCGAGGGCCTGCAGCTGGCCGGCGTCGCCCTCACCGCCGGCGCGGCCGGGCTCGTCTTCGCCCAGCTCGTGGTGATCCCGGCGCTCAAAACCAGCCCGCGCGTCCTGATGGCGCTGGGCGCGGGGCTGGTGATCATCGGCAATGTCGAGATGGTCTTCGCCGGCAATTACGCCGCCATCGTGCTCGGCTACATCTTCAACAGCTTCGGGTTCGGCCTCGCCCGGTCCGGCTTCACCGCGGGCGCCTCGCTGGCGGTGGATACCGACGAGCAAGGCCGCGCCGCCGGCCTCACCACGGCGACCGCCGGGCTCGGCTTTTTGATCGCGCCGGTGACGGGGCTGTGGCTGTATCAGACCGTCACCCCTTCAGCGCCGTTCCAGCTCAACGCCGTGCTGGCGCTGGTGGCCCTGCTGCTCGCCCTCTTTCACCCCCGTGTGCGGGCCGCGGCGGCGACCCTGCAACGCGACGAGGACGAAGGTCCGGTGGTGTGAGGCGCCATACCCGGCGCCTGCGCCCTAATCGTCCTCGGCCACCGGCGGCGATCCGATGACCTGTTCATAGGCGGCGGCGCCGGCGTAGCCGTCTGGCTCAAGGCCCTTGGACTGCTGGAAGGCGCGCAGGGCGTTTCGGGTGTTGGGGCCCACCACGCCGTCAATGCCCTGGGTGTCAAAGCCCAGCGCCGTGAGTGCAGCCTGCAGATCGCGGGCGTGGTTGCGGCCCAGCGGCGGATCGCCTTCCGGCCAGCCGCCCGGCAGCGCGCCGGAGCCTTCCAGCGCTTTGGCCAGATAGCTCACGCCCAGCGCGTAGCTGGTGGAGTTGTTGTAGCGCAGCAGCGTGTCGAAGTTGGAAAAGGCAATGAAGGCCGGCCCGGCCCCGCCCGCCGGCAGCAGGATGCGCGCCTGCAGCGCCTCGGCGCCGTCAAACGTCCCGCTGGCCGGAGTGACACCCTGTGCGGCCCACTGCGAAACGCTGAGACGCGAGCGTTCAGACCAGGCCTCGAAATCAAACCCCTCGGGCAGGAGGACCTCTTCCACCACCGGCTCGTCGCGGTCCCAGCCCGCGCGCGCCAGGAGATTGGCCGCAGACGCCAGGGCGTCGCCCTCGCTCTCCCAGATATTGCGCCGGCCGTCGCCGTCGAAATCCACCGCGCGTTCCATATAGGTGGTGGGGATGAACTGGGTCTGGCCCATGGCGCCGGCCCAGCTGCCTTCCAGCTGCTCGCGGGTGGCGTAGCCGCGCTCGATCATCCGGGCGATGGCTTTCAGCTGGCTCTCCGCGAAATCGCGGCGCCGGCCGTCCCAGGCCAGTGTCGCCAGCGATTGCACGATGTCGAAATTGCCCTGAATGACGCCATAGGCGCTTTCCAGGCCCCAGATGCCGGTGAGGATGTCCTTGTCGACGCCATACTCGGCCTCGATCGCTTCCAGCGTCGCGAGCACCCGGCCCTGCGCCGCTTGGCCTTGCGTGACGCGCTGCTCGCTCACCGCACCTTGAAGATACTGCCAGACCGGCCGGACGAATTCCGGCTGATAGGCGTCGCGCTCCAGCACCACCGGATTGGGCTGAAGCCCGTCCAGCATGGAGGCGATGATGGCCTCGCTGACGCCCTCATCAGTGAGCTCGGCGCGAAACCCGGCGAGCCAGGTGTCGAAGCCGCCGGCCTGCACCGCTCCGGCGCTGCGCGCCGCGCCCTCGCTCGCCGCGGCCGCCGGCGGAACGCCCGCCCCCGCACAGCTCGCACAGGCAAGGACCAGCGCCGCCAGGCCCGCATTCCGCATCAGGGTGGAAATCATCAACCGCCTCGTTTCAAATGTGCCCCGCAGGCACTCTAACGCGCTCTGCGCGCCAGAGGGAGTGGGGGCCGAGTCAGTTTTTCGTGCTGAATTCAGCTGCGCTGCGTTGACTTCGGTTCGCCACGCCGGTAGATCGCCTGCTCTTGACCGTTTTCCGCCCCGGCCGCCGGGGCTTTTTAAATTCAGGGCGACGACGATGAAAGTGCGCAGCTCCATCCGTTCTCTCAAGAACCGCCACCGCGATTGCCAGGTCGTGCGCCGCCGTGGCCGGGTCTATGTGATCAACAAGACCAACCCCCGCTTCAAAGCCCGCGCCGGATAGCCGTGCGCGAGGTGCGCGCGGTTCTGTGGGATCTCGGCCATACGCTGGTCGACTGGGATCCCGCCCGCGTTTACCGCGAGCTTTTGCCGGACAATGACGCCGTCGAGGCTTTCCTCGGCGGCGTTTGTACGATGGCGTGGCACCAGCGCCACGATTCCGGCGTGCCCATGGCGCAAAACCGTGAAGCCCTCATCAAGGTCCACCCGGACAAGGCCGAGCTGATCCGCGCGTGGGAAACCCGCTGGCCGGACATGTTCGACGGCTGGATCGAGGGTATGGAGCCCATCGTCGAGGCGCTGGAGAGCGCGGGAATCGCGCAATACGCGCTCACCAACATGCCGGCCGAGAAATGGCCGCACATCCTCTCCAATTATCCGGCGATCGCGCGCTTTGACGCCCATGTGGTCTCCGGCGAGGAAAAGCTGCTCAAGCCCGACCCGGCGATCTATGAGCTGACCAAGACCCGCATCGCCCATGCGCCCGGCGACGTGGTGTTCGTCGATGACCGCGCCGACAATATCGAAGCGGCCCTCGCCGCCGGCTTTCAGGGCGTGGTGTTTGAAAACGCCGCCCAGGTGCGCCGCGAGCTGAGCAAGCGCGGCCTGCCGGTCTAGCGCCCCGGTCTAGCGCCTTCACGGCTGACGCCGCGCTTGCCCGGCGCCATATCCGCTTTATCCTCTCGGCCATGAGCGTTTTCGCCGCCCTTCTTCTGGCCGCCGCGCAGCCGCCGGTGATCGATCTGCCCCGTACGCCGGCGCCGCAGGGCGACGCGGCGCGGGCGCAGTATCAGGATCCGCAAACGCGCCTGGAGAGCCGGCTTGAACGCCTGGCCGCCGCCGGTGACGAGCAAAACGCGCAGGAGCTGGCCGGCGAGGTGCGCTCGCTGTGGCGCCAGCAGGCCGGCCCGGCCGCCGATCTCCTCCTGCAGCGGGCTGAAACCGCGCTTGAAGCCGGCGACACCGCCACGGCTGAGCGCGCCTATTTCCATCTTCGCCTTTTAGAGCCTGACTACGCCGAAGCCTGGGTCGCATCCGCCGAGCTGGCCGCGCGGGGCTCCGACTGGGACTTCGCTCTGGAAGCCTTGAACATCGCGGTGAGCCTTGATGCGGACCGGTTCGACGCCTGGGCCCTGCTGGGCCGGGCGCTGGAGACCGCCGATGCGCGCGAAGCGGCGCTGGAGGCCTATGAAGAGGCGCTCGCCCGCCATCCCTTTCATCCGACAGCGCGTTCCGCCGCCGCGCGCCTTCAGCGCGAGCTCGCCGGGCGGGCGCTTTAGGGACCATCCGAGCCATGAAAATGACCTATGTGCTGATCGCGGCCATCGCCGCGCCCTGCCTGTTGCTGCTCGCCGCCTGCGCCAGCGGATCGGGAAAGGCCGGCGACATCGCCGACCGCTTCCCGCCGCAAGGCGCCTTCGTCACCGTGGACGGCGTGAGGCTGCACCACAGGATCACCGGACCGGACGGCGCGCCTCAGGTGCTGGTCCTCCACGGCGCGTCGAGCAATCTGGAAGAGCCCCGGCTGGCGCTCGACGATGATCTGTCCGCCTACCGCGTCGTCTGGCTGGATCGCCCGGGTCTGGGTTGGAGCGAGCGGCCCAGCGGCGGCGGCGACTGGACGCCGGAGCGCGAAGCCGACCTTATCGCCGCCTTCATGACCGAGATCGGGATCGGGCAGGCGACCCTGGTGGGCCATAGCTGGGGCTCGGCGATCACGCTGCGCCTTTTGATGGACCACCCAGGGCGCACAAACGGCGCGGTGCTGATCGCCCCGGCGATCCGCGCCAATGTGGGCGATGCGGCGTTTTACAACGAGCTCACCACCTGGCCTGTGATCGGCGCGATCATGACGCGCGCCGTCGTGCCGGCGGTGGGTCCGGGCAATCTGGAGTCCGGCGTGGCGAGCGCGTTTTCGCCCGAGCCGGCGCCCGAGAACTATATCGAGCAGGCGCAAATCCCGCTCATCCTGCGCCCCGGCCCCTGGCGGGCCAACGCCGCCGACATGGCGCGCGTCAATGAAAGCCTGGAGGCCCAGGAAGAGCGCTATGGCGAGATCACCCAGCCGGTCATCCTGCTGGCCGGGCCGGACGACACCGTGGTGCTGACCAGCCGCCATGCGCAGCCTGTGTCCGAAACACTGCCCAACGGCGAGCTGCGCCTCATCGAGGGCGCGGGCCATAACCTGCACCACTGGCATGGCGACGCGGTGCGTCAGGCGGTGGGCGACGTGATCGCGCGCGCCGGCTAGATGTGCAAAATTGCGCGGCCTCTCCGGCGCCGGCGCTTGCCCCTCGGGGTCTCGCCCGCATAATCATCGGGGAAGATTTCAAGAACACGCGCGTTCAATAAGGAGCCGTCCATGGCCGATTTCGCCGCCGCCGCCAATACGCCCCAGAAAGACGAATCCGACGCCATCGGCGCGGCCGCCCGCGAGCAGCTTCGCCAGTTCGTGGCGCGCATCGAGCGCCTTGAGGAAGAAAAGGCCAGCCTCGCCGCCGACATCAAGGAAGTCTACGCCGAGGCGAAATCCTTCGGCTACGACACCAAGGTGCTGCGCAAGGTCGTTTCCATCCGCAAGCAGGACCGCCAGGAGCGCGAGGAAATGGAAGCGCTTCTGGAGCTCTATCTCGGCGCCATCGGCGAATAAGGCCTGCGGCCATGGCGCGCGAGATCGACGAAAAAGCCACCAGGAAGGCCATGACCCGCATCCGCCGGGCCCAGGCTGCGGTGGAGCGCGCCATCGCCAAGGCCGACGATCCTGACGCCGCGCAGGCGGCGCGCGTGGAGCTGTCGGACTGGGAGACCGAGTTCATGACCTCGGTGGAGCAGCGCCTGTCCACCTATGGCTCCGCCTTCGCCGATCCCACGCTGGGCGAGGACGGCGAGGCGCTGTCGCGCCTGCAGATCGCCAAGCTCAAGGAGATCGAGAAGAAGGCCAAGGGCAAGGGCGGGTCCGGCTTCAAGCGCGGCTCCAGCTTCAAGTCCAAGGGTTCAGGCTTCAAGCCCAAGGGCGCGTCCATGCGCTCGGGCGGCCGCGACATCAACGCCGACATCGAAGAGCCCGAGGCGCCCGAGCCGGAGATTGATCCGCTTGGCGCGATGGAAGAAGACGGCAGGATCCGCCGCGGCCTCTCCATCGTCGAGGGCGACCGCGCCGAGGATGGCCCCAAAGAGGGCGGAAAACCCAAATTCAGGGTGATCGACGGCGGCAAAGACGAGGGATAGGCCGGCCAACGCCCAGGCGCCCCTCCCTCGTCCCGCCCCATCACTGCGTCAGCGCCGGGGCGATGGCCTGCTCGAAGAACTCAAAGGCCTCCCGGTGCATGGTCGCAGTGTTGAAATCGGTCTTGGTCAGGACAATCGTCAGGCCGTGCTCGGGTACGATCCACACCCGATTGCCGCCATTGCCGTTCATCATAGCCAGCTGAACCGGCCCTGCGGCGGTGTGACGTTCGTCCAGCCACCACAGATATCCGTACTCAAATCCCCCGCCTTCACTGATGACGCCCTGCGGCGTGATGGACTGAGTGGTCCAGCTTTCAGGCAGGATGCGCTGTCCCTGGGCGATGCCGCCCGTGCGTTGGAGCTCGGCGAAAGCGGCCAGACCGCGCGACGTCAGAAGCAGACCGCCGCCCAGATGGGGCCGCCCGCTCGCGGTTACGGCCCATTCAAACGCGTCGACACCCAGCGGCGCGAACAGGCGCTCCTCGGCGTACTCCATCACCGCCCGCCCCGCGGCGCGGGCGACCGCTTCGCCCAGGACCTGAACGCCGGCGGTGCAGTAGGAGAAGCTGCGCCCGTATTCCGTTTCGCTCGGCGGCGTGGCCCAGGAGGGATAGCCGCGTATGGGCAGATCCCAGAAAAAGCGGCTCCAGTCTTCGACCAGGTACATGCGCTCTTCATTGCCGCGGGAGAACTCGTTCCAGTCATCGCACTCCAGCGGGCCGGACATGGTGAGAAGGTCCAGCGGCGTAATCGCGTCCTTGCGCGGATCGGGGTTCTGGAAGGGGTGAATATCCGCAAACAGCGGCGCAAGCGGCTGATCAAGGCCCAGCACGCCATCCGAGATCGCCAGCCCGGCGATCTGGCCGATGATGGTTTTTGTGACCGAGCGAGTGTTGTGGAGCGTCTGGGCGTCCGCCCCGTTGAAATAGCCTTCAAACACCACCTCTTCATCCTGCAGGATCAGAACGCTCGTCACCGTTCCGAAGGTCCCGGCTTCGATGTCGGCGCGCGCTTGCGCCTCGCGCTCAGGCGTCCACTGGATATCGGCGAGCGCGGGACTGGTCGCCAGCAGCGCTGACGCTGCGGCGAGAAGAGATTGAATTCGGGTCATGACGCGGCTCCTGGTTCGCGATAGCAATGAAGGGGTCCGTGCTGGAGCCGAACGCTTGACCGGTCACTCGAAAGTCTCTGAAGAAACCTGAAGGCTGGCTGAAGGCGTGGTGACCGCTCACACATCCCTGCATATCGGCGACTGGCTGTTCGACCCCGCCTCCGGACGGCTGTCGCGCGGTGACGATACGGTCAGCCTGCCCGCGCTCAGCGCGCAGGTGCTCAGCGTCCTGGCCGCTGACGCACCCGGGCCGGTCAGTCAGGCCCGGCTGGCGAAGACCGCCTGGAATCTCGCCCATGTCAGCGATGACACGATCGCCCAGCGCATCGCCATGTTGCGGCGGACCTTTGAGGATGACCCCAAGGCGCCTCGCTATATCCGCACGGTGCGCGGGCGCGGCTATGCGCTGATCGCCGAGGTTCGGCCCGCCACCGCTTTCCCAGCCGCAGTGGAGCCAAAGACGCCGCATGGCCGAGAGCGCGCGCCGCTGTGGGCCGGCGCGGCGATCCTCGGCGTCCTTTTGGTGACCGGCGCCGTTGCGTTTCTGGGCCGGAGCGGGGACGCGCCGGCCCCTGACATTATCGCAGCCGAGCCCGGCGCCGTTGACGATCTGCTGGCCCGGGCGATGCCGCGCCTGTCGCTTCAGGACCCGGACGGGGCGGTTCAGGCGATCGCCCTGCTCCAGCAAGCACGGGCGCAGGCCCCGGACGATGTCCGCGTCCAGACGGCCCTGGCCTTTGCACTCACCACCGAGGCCACAAAGTTCGGGGGCGAGCGGGCCGGTGAGGCGGAGGCGCTGGCCCGGTCCGCCCTTGAAACGGACCCGGACCGCTCTGCGGCCTGGCATGCGCTGGGCTATGCGCTGGATGCGCAAGGCCGCATCGACGAGGCGCTCGCCGCCTATGGCGAAGCCCTGAACCTTGATCCGAGCGATAGTGCGGCCCGGTCCAGCGCAGCCTATCTCCTGACCGTCAGGGGCCAGCTTTACGACGCCCTGCTGCTGGACGTCGCCGCCGCACAGGCCAATGCAGGCAGTCTTTATGTCGACCTTCAAATCGCGCGCACGCTCAGGCTTCTTGGCGAGGACCGCCTGTCGCGTCAGTTCGAGGCGCGCGCCCGGCGCCTGAATCCCGGCCATCTGGTTGTCAGCGCCGGCCTGGCTGAAGCCGCCCTGTCGCGCGGAGAGGCCGACGCAGCTCTTGGGCTGATTGAAAGCGCGGGCGGCGCCGAAGCGACCGGGGAACTGGCCCGTCTGTCCGCGCGCGCCTTGCTGATCAGCGGGCGAGTGCACGCGGCGCTGGACGCGCTCGAATACGCAGGCGATGCGGCCTTTTTCGAGCGCTATGCTTTTGCGACCCTGTCCGGCCAGGCACAAGAACTCATGGAGTCGCAGCCGCTGACATCTGTAGGGCCGTCGAGCTGGCCTGACGACTCCGTTCGCCTGGCCGAAGCCCTGGCGGCCGCAGGGCAGACCGAGGAGGCGCTGGCCGCCCTCACGACCGCGATCAATCTGGGCTTTCGGGACGCCGGCGCCCTGCGCCAGTCACCGTTTCTCGCCGAGCTGGCCGCAGCCGGCGCGCTGGCGCCGGCCCTGGAGCGGATAGACCGCGAAATCACGGCCCAGGCGACCCGCCTGAACCGTGACACGGCGCTACGCCGACAGCTCGCGACCCTCGCGGACGGATAGGTTCGCCGCCCGCGTTGCCTCAGCTGGCTTCGCGGAAATTATCCACGTCCAGCTCGTATTCGCGCACCTTGCGATAGAGCGTGGAGCGACCGACGCCCAGACGCCGCGCCACCTCGGCCATGCGGCCTGAATAGGTCTCGATGGCGAAGGCGATGAGATCGCGCTCGATGCTTTCCAGACTGCGCAGATGGCCGCCGGCGTCGAGAATATCGACCGGGAAGTCGTCGTCTTCGCTCGCGAGCCCCGCCTCCGACGCGGCGGCGGGCGCTTCATAGCCTTCCGGTTCAGCGGCCGGCGCGGCGTCCGGCGCCGCGGCGACCGGGGCATCCTCTCGCAGGGTCGGATTGAGCCCGGAAATCTGCGGGAAATCCTCCAGGGTCAGATAATCGCTGTCGCTCAAGACCACGGCGCGGAAGATTGCGTTCTCCAGCTGGCGTACATTGCCCTTCCACTCATGGCCGGCGAGCAGATTCATCGTCTCGGACGTGGCGTCCAGCACGCTCTTGCCCTCCTGGGCGTTGAAGCGGGCGATGAAGTGGCGCACCAGGGCGGGCACATCCTCGCGGCGCTCGGCCAGGCTCGGCACGTCGATGGGGAAGACATTGAGGCGGTAGAACAGATCCTCGCGGAACCGGCCGGTCTTCACCTGCTCGGCGAGATCGCGATTGGTCGCCGAGACGATGCGCACATCCACCTTCACCGGCTTCTTGCCGCCGACGGGGTCCACCTCGCCCTCCTGCAGGGCGCGCAGCAATTTCACCTGCATTTCCAGAGGCAGTTCGCCGATCTCATCCAGGAACAGGGTCCCGCCGTCGGCTTCCTGGAACTTGCCCAGATGCTTGGCCACGGCGCCGGTGAAGGCGCCCTTCTCGTGGCCGAACAGCGTGCTCTCCACCAGATTTTCCGGGATCGCACCGCAGTTCACGGCCACGAAGGGCCGGCCGGCACGGTCTGACGCCGCCGCGATGGAGCGCGCCACCAGCTCCTTGCCGACGCCGCTTTCGCCCTGGATCAGGATCGGGATGTTGGATTTCGCCGCCCGCTCGCCCAGGCGCACCACCTGGCGCATGGCCGGGGCGCCGGCGATCATGTCGGAAAAGCCCAGCTGGCCGGACTTGGTCTTCTTCAGGCGCGTGACCTCGCCGGAGAGATCCTTCACCTTCAGCGCGTTGCGGATGGAAACCGCGATGCGTTCGGGGCTGGCGGGCTTCACGAAGAAGTCGCCGGCTCCGGCGCGCATGGCCTTGACCACCGTCTCGATGCCGCCATGGGCGGTGAGCACGATGACGGGAAGATCAGGTTCGCGCGCCTTGATCGCCTCAAGCGTCTCGATCCCGTCCATGCCCGGCATGATCATGTCGAGCATGACCACGTCGATCCCGCCGCGCTTCACGGCCGCGAGGCCCGCCTCGCCGTCCTCGGCGCACTGCGCAAAATGTCCCTGCTTTTCCAGCACCGCCTGCAACAGGCGGCGCTGGGTCGGATCGTCGTCGACGATCAATACGGTCTTCGCCATCTCACCCACGCCTTTTCGGTCGCTACGGGGCGGCCTGGTTCTTCGCCGGCCCGGAGTTTTCTCCGTGACCGGCGAGGCCGCCCTCGCTCTTGATGCGACCCGTTATGGGACACGCTCTGTAAAGATCACGTGTAAGGCCCGGTGAGAAATGGTTAGGGTAAACGAGAGGTTAGCAGGTCTAATAGCGATAACCCAGCTTGATGATCCACTCTTCGCGCGTCTTTAGCGTGTCGTATTCTTCGCCGTCATAATAGGAGATCCCGAAGCTGAACGGACTGGTCTTGGACGGCGACAGGTCGAGGGACGCGGTGAACATGGACAGGTGCGGTTCGTCGCCCCGGTACGGTTCGCGGAAACCGTAACCCAGCGAGAAGGTGGGCACGCCGATCGCCAGCGTCCGGGCTGGACGCAGGAAGATGTTGAGATCGGCCCCGTAGCGCGAGGTGTCGACGGCCGAGGCCGCGAACGCCTCGCCCAACTCGTCGATCTCGAGATAATCGAGAACACTCAAGTCCAGGGTCCAGGCGAAATCGACCGGCGAGCCGCCCTGGAGCGGAGCGTAAAAGCGGTACCCGGGGAGATCCAGACCCGGCGATATGATCGCCCGCGTGCGAAAGCCCTCGGCCTCGAACTCGTCATCGGTGAGATAGGAGAGGTCCAGCGCAAACCGCGTGTCGTGGCGCACCCGGCCGTCCGCCTCCCCCACCCCGGACCGGTCACGGAAATAGGTCACACGCCCGCCGAAGGTGACCAGATTGTCCTCATCCGCAGCAGGATCGTCTGACTCGGTGCGGTTCACCGCGCCATACGCCAGAACGCCCAGCGCCCGGCTGGGATGGGTCCAATTCCGGCCCAGCGCCGCGTCGATCTCCATGACTTCGATATTGGTCTCGCGATTGTCGGTGAAGGCGAGGGTGGCGAATTTACGCGTGGCGCGGCTCGGCTGCGCCAGCGCGTCCACGTCCAGCCCGACGCGCCATTGGCCTGTCCAGGCGGGAGCCTCCCCATCATCGGGCTCATCCGGCGTTTCGTCGGGAGCCTCGCACCGGATCTCGAAATCCTCTGGATGGCTGAACAGGGTCATGGCGTCGTTGAACGCACGCCCGGTGATGGAGACCAGGCGACGTCGTTCGCCATCCGCGCCGATCTGGACAGGACTTGAAACCAGAGTATTAGCGAGCGACTCGACGGCGAAGAGGCGACTGCAAACGACGTAGGGTCCGGCCGCGGCGTCAGCAGCAAGTTCAGTCGTGTTGCATCGCTGCAGGGCGCCGGGAACCACCTGCGGCGATCCGCCAAGCAGAAGGTAGGGCTGCTCCAGACTCAGCGCCTTCATCCAGGCCTGAACAAGCGTCTCGACCGAGGCGGGTTGGGTTTCATGGCACTGGGCGTTGCTCAACGCGGCCAGAGGCGGATTGTCGTCCGCGGCGGCGATCGCGACCATAAGGCTGACAGCAATAAGGCTCATGATCCGCTCCCGCGAAAAATGTGAACGACGCAATAGCTCGCGAACGTGTACTGCGCGTCCTTGAGCTTCTGGTCCTTGAGTGCGGTCAACGCCTTTTGAAGATCGAACCCGCTGAAATCGAGCTTTGGCTGCGTCACGCTCGCCTTGCGAAGGATCGCCTCAAGGACGTCCTTGAGTGTGTTGGTGTCGCCCTGAACACGCTCGGCCACGACCCGGTCCTCGATATCGGCCCAGGCCGCGCCATTCTTGAAAGCGTTCCGGAAGTAGGTGCGCATCCGGTTGCTGACCTGTTTGGGATCCATGGCTGGTCTCCAATGAAAAAGAAAAGCACCCTGACACGAAATAAACAGGCTGCACAACTTTGGCGATTCGCCATGGAGGCCGGCTTCGCGCCGGATACGCCGCGCTGGCCATTTGACGCGCCGCACCATGACCGGGCACTAAAGGGAGGTTGAACTCAAGGATTTGAGCCCGCCCCATGACCAAGCCCGCACCTCAGCCTGACCGCCTGCCCCCGCCCCTGGCCGAGCTGAACGGCGAACCGCTCGGTGCGCCGGCCTGGTTTTCCGACGCCCAGAATGATCCGGTCGAGCTTGGCCGCACGCCGTTCGAAGGCGGCGAGATCGTCTGGAAGGCCTGGGGGACGCGCGGCGCGCCGGGGCTGGTGCTGATCCATGGCGGCACCGCCCACAAGGGCTGGTGGGACGCGCTGGGTCCCTTCCTTGCCCGCCAGGGCCGACGCGTGGTGGCGCCGGATCTTCCCGGCATGGGCGAATCAAGCTGGCGCGAGACCTATACGCTGGAGAGCCATGGCGAAGCGGCCATGGCCGCCGCCGAGCACGCCGGCGCCTGCGAGTCCGGCGCGCCGATTTTCGCCGGGCACAGCTTTGGCGGATTCGTGACGCTGAAAGCCGCCACCAGCTTCGGCGACCGGCTGAAAGCCGCGATCATTCTCGACAGCCCGATCCGCAAGCCGGAAAAGCAGCGCGAGGGCGCGCCGCCCAAGCGCGGCGGCAAGGTCTATGGCGACCTCACCACGGCCCTCGCGCGGTTCCGCCTGCTGCCCGAACAGCCCTGCGACAATGTCTGGCTGGTCGATCACATCGCGCGCGGCTCTTTGAAGGCCGAAAAGGGCGGCTGGACCTGGTGGTTTGATCCGGGCATCTGGGCCAAGCTCAGCTATGAGCGCCGCGACCCGGAAAAGGCGTTTTCCGAGCTGCAATGCCCGCTCGCCTTCGTGCGCGGCGAACACTCCTCGCTGATGCAGGCGGAGACCTGGGACTATATGAAGTCGGTCTTCGTGAACTCGCCCTTCGTGACGGTGTCCAACGCCCGCCACCATCTGGTGCTGGACGAACCGCTGGCCACCGTCGCCGCGATCGATGCGCTGATCGAGGCGTGGGCGCGCTGAGGGCGGGCTGATCGGCGCGATTCGCCGCAGCGCTTGCATCTTGGCGGGGCGGGGGCTGCGTGATAGAGCCCGGATAACGGTCACATTTGAAGACATTCGAGGGCGACATGGCTGACGAATACATCCGCGGTCAGATGGACATTTCCGAGCACAAAAAGACCTTCGACTCGGTCATGAGCGTGTCGGTTTACGCCTCGCTGCTGCTCGCCCTTGTGGTGATCTATCTCACCCTGGTGTTCGCCGCTGGCGGCGGCTGGTTCGGCTCCCTGGTCCTGACCGGGGTCGTCGGCGGGATCGGCGGCGTCTTCACCAAGCAGGGCGTGCTCTACTGGACCAGCCTGGGCGTGTTCGTAGTGATCGCCGTGATGGCCGGACTGCTGACCTCCCTGATGGGCTAAGACGCGGTTTTTGTCCGCGTTTGGGCGTTTCACAGCGGTTTATCCCGATTATCCCTTTGCCTTCTTCGCTGTTTCGGCCATGTTCGGGGTTAATGACACCGCACGCTTAGGGCTGAACGACTGATGCATATCGCCGTCCTCGCCGAAACCCGCACCGGGGAAAACCGGGTCGCGGCCACACCCGACACCGTCAAGGCGCTGATCAAGACCGGCGCCGAGGTGACGGTTGAGAAAAAGGCCGGGGCCGGCGCAAATTTCTCCGACGCCGCCTATGAAGAGTCCGGCGCCAAGCTGGCCACGCGCGCCGCGGCGCTGAAGAGCGCCGACGTGCTGTTCTGCGTACGCCGGCCCGACCAGGCGACCCTTGAAAAGCTGAAAGACGGCGCGGCCGTGATCGGGCTTCTGGAGCCCCATGGCGATCTTGAGTTCGCCAAGGCGTGCGCGGCGGCCAAGGTCAACGCCTTCGCCATGGAGTTCACCCCGCGCATCACCCGCGCCCAGTCCATGGACGCCCTGTCCAGCCAGTCCAACCTGGCCGGCTATCGCGCCGTGATCGAGGCGGCCGAGCTTTATGGCCGCGCCTTCCCGATGATGATGACGGCCGCCGGCACCATCGCTGCAGCCAAAGCCTTCATCATGGGCGCCGGCGTTGCGGGCCTGCAGGCGATCGCCACCGCGCGCCGTCTCGGCGCGGTGGTCAGCGCCACCGACGTGCGCCCCGCCTCCAAGGAACAGGTCGCCAGCCTCGGCGCGAAATTCGTCGCGGTGGAGGATGAAGAGTTCAAGGCCGCCGAAACCGCCGGCGGCTACGCCAAGGAAATGAGCGACGCGTACAAGGCCAAGCAGTCCGAGCTTGTGGCCGGCCACCTTGCCAAGCAGGACGTGGTGATCACCACCGCCCTGATCCCCGGACGCCCCGCCCCGCGCCTCATCGACAAGGCCATGGTGGAGGCGATGAAGCCGGGCAGCGTGATCATCGACATCGCCGCGGCCAATGGCGGCAATTGCGAGCTGACCGAGCCGGACAAGGTTATCGTCCACAAGGGCGTGACCATCGCCGGCTACACCAATCTGCCCGGCCGCCTTCCGGCCGACGCCAGCCAGCTTCTGTCCAAGAACCTGGTCAATCTCGCCCCGCTTCTCATGGGCGAGGACGGCAAGCTGGGTCCCCACTGGGACGACGACATCATCAAGGGCATGGCCCTGACCCGTGACGGCGACGTGGTCCACGCCAGCTTCGAGAAAGCGTGAGCCCCATGAAACGCCGCATCGCGCAGTTCACCATCGCCCTCGCCGCCGTCGCCATGCTGTCAGCCTGCATCGTGATAAACTCCACCGAAGACCCGGCCCTCGCGCCCGCAAGCGCGCAGGCCGCCGAGTAAGCCGCCAGAGAGGCCCCGCCATGGACGTCGCCGCCACCGTCGACCCTTTCATCTTCCGCGTCGCGATCTTCGTGCTCGCGATCTTCGTGGGCTATTACGTGGTGTGGTCGGTGACCCCGGCGCTTCACACGCCGCTGATGAGCGTCACCAACGCGATCTCCTCGGTGATCATCGTCGGCGCGCTGATCGGCGCAGGCGCTGCGGCCACCACCGATGCGGGTCTGTTCAGCAAGGGCGCCGGCGCCATGGCCGTCTTGCTGGCCAGCGTGAACATATTCGGGGGCTTCATGGTCACCCAGCGCATGCTCGCCATGTATAAAAAGAAAGAGAAGCCGGCCAAGCCGGCGTCCTCAGAGTCCTAAGTCCTGACGCCCTCTCACCGTTCGCCGCCACCCTTCGCCGCTTGATCCCTCGCCTGGAGCTGGATTCTCATGTCCGTTGATTTCGCCGCCCTGCTCTATCTCGTGTCCGGGATCCTGTTCATCATGGCGCTGCGCGGGTTGTCGAACCCGGAAACCGCGCGCCAGGGCAATTATCTCGGCATGGCCGGCATGGCCGTGGCGGTCGTCACCACCCTGCTCATGGTCGAGCTGGACGGGCTGGGATGGCTGCTCATCGCCGGTGCGGTCGCCATCGGCGGCGGCGGCGGCGCGGTGATCGCCAAACGCATCCCCATGACGGCGATGCCCCAGCTTGTGGCGGCGTTCCACTCGCTGGTGGGCCTGTGCGCGGTCCTTGTGGCCGCCGCGGCGCTCTACGAGCCGGGCGCCTTCAACATTTCCGCGCCCGCCGGCGGGCTCAAGGCGCTTTCCCTGGTGGAGCTGGCTGTGGGCGTGGCCATCGGCGCGATCACCTTCTCCGGCTCGGTCATCGCCTTCATGAAGCTGCAGGGCATGATGAGCGGCGCGCCCATCGTGTTCAAAGGCCAGCACTGGCTGAACCTGGCGCTGGGCGTCAGTGTCTTCGTGTTCATCGCCTTCCTCACCGCCAGCGGCGGCGACAACAAGACCGCATTCTGGATCATCACCGTCATCGCGCTGGTGCTCGGCGTGCTGCTGATCATCCCCATCGGCGGCGCCGACATGCCCGTCGTGGTGTCGATGCTGAACTCCTATTCCGGCTGGGCCGCGGCCGCGCTGGGCTTCACGCTGGAGAACACCGCGCTTTTGATCACCGGCGCCCTGGTGGGCTCTTCGGGCGCGATCCTCTCCTACATCATGTGCAAGGGGATGAACCGATCCTTCATCTCGGTTCTGCTCGGCGGGTTCGGCGGCGACACGGGCGCCGCCTCGGCGGCGGCCGACATCGATCGCACCGTGAAGCAGGGCTCGGCCGAAGACGCGGCCTTCATCATGAAGAACGCCGGCAAGGTCATCATCGTGCCCGGCTACGGCATGGCGGTGGCCCAGGCCCAGCACGCCCTGAAGGAAATGGCCGAAGCGCTGAAAGAAGAAGGCGTGGACGTCTCCTACGCCATCCACCCGGTCGCCGGGCGCATGCCGGGCCACATGAACGTGCTGCTGGCCGAAGCCCAGGTCCCCTATGACGAGGTGTTCGAGCTGGAGGACATCAACAGCGAGTTCGCCACTGCGGACGTGGCCTTCGTGATCGGCGCCAATGACGTCACCAACCCGGCCGCCGAGGACGATCCCTCAAGCCCGATCTACGGCATGCCTGTGCTGCAGGTGTGGAAGGCGAAAACCGTCTTCTTCATCAAGCGCTCGCTGGGATCCGGCTATGCCGGCATCGAAAACCCGCTCTTCTTCCGCGACAACACCATGATGCTGCTGGGCGACGCCAAGAAGATGACCGAGCAGGTTGTGAAGGCGCTGGATTAGGCGCCCGTCTCGCCGCTGCCTGACTTTGAACGAAGAAGCCGAGCCGGTTCCCGGTCCGATCCCCGGCGCCACGCCGGCGCCACGCCGGCGGCGGAACCGGGATCTACCGCGCTTGGATGTTCTGGCGCTGTGCAGGCGGCAAAGCGGGCTTCGCGTTTTGTAAATGAATTCCCGGACGGCGAAGCCGATCCGGGACCTCGCTCGTGAGCGTGGCGCTTAACCCCGCACAAGGTCCCGGCTCTGCGCCTTCGGCTTGGCCGGGAATTCAGGGGGGGGGCTTCATCCTGCCGGTCTTTCGAGGCTCGCCGTGCCGGCTCGCACCTCAGGACGAGGCGCCGCGAAAAACTTATCCGCCCCCTCTCTCCCCGCCCGCATAATACCCCCGTCACCCGCAGGCGAGGCCGCTTCCGGAGCGTCCTGTTCGGGCGGGATGACGGGGTGTCCCGAGCGAGTTCCGGCTAACGCACCGGTCCGCAAAGAGGCGGGTTAGGGGTAGACGGGGAGGTTCCGTTGAGTCCCGCTGACCGAAAAAACATCCCAGCGGCGCGGGGGTCGTATCCGGCCTCCAACACACACAGAGAAACGGCCTGGATCCTCCCGCGCCGCCCTCGCCACCCTGATAGCTTCGCGCAAGGTTTGCGGCGGGCGGCTTTGGCGTGTTTGAGCGGAAGAGAGCCCTGCGCTCAGACCCGCTTGAGCATCTCCTGGAAGGCGGCGCGTTCGCTCGATGAGAGCGGGTCCAGAAGATCGTCCAGCACCTCGGCGACATTGGCCTTGATGGTCCTGACCAGCGCCTCGCCCTTGTCCGACAGGTGCAGAATGCTCACCCGCGCATCGTCGGCGCTGGCTTCGCGTTTCACGAAGCCCTTCGCCTCCAGCCGCTGGATCGTGCGAGTCATCTGGGCCTTGTCGCGAGCAAGCTGGAGCGTCAGGGCGTGGATCGACACCGGCTCGGCGTCGGCCACGGCCATAAGAACCATGCCGCCGAACGGCCCCACCCGGTCCTCATCGAATTTCAGGGCGCGGGCGTGCACCCCGGCCTCCATGCGGCGCATGAAGCGGTCCACCAGATAGGCGAGCTCGTGTCGGTCCGGCATTTGGCCTCATTTTTGTTGACACTATCAACTATATTGCAGACGGTTGCGCTACGCTTCCCTCAAACGCAAGGATCGGCCCATGTCTCCCACCAAAGCCCTCGCATTGAAAGCCGCCACGGTCCTCTGGGTCATCTGGGGGCTCGTGCACATGCTGGCCGGGATCCTGATCCTCACGGGCGACACCGCGTCCGGCTTCCAGGCGATCGCGGATGCGGTCGATCCTGAAACGCTGGCGCTGGACTATCCCGCAGCGGTGGGCGGGGTGCTGAACCAGCACGCCTGGAATCTGGCCTGGGGCGGCGCGGCCACGATCATCGGCGCGGTCTTCATCTGGCGCAAGAATATCACCGCCATCTGGGTCACCGGCCTGATCGGCGGTTTGCTGGATATCGGCTATCTCGCCTTTGTGGATCTGGCCGGCTACGCCAATTTCGTGCCCGGCACGATCATGACGATCATCTCCGCGACGGCCGTCGCCCTGAGCTTCTGGGTCTGGCTGACCGAGCGCAAGGCGTAAAGCCTGCACAAACGGGGGTCTTTGGACCCGGAAAGGTGACGCCGTGACCGATCTGCCCAATATCACGCCGGCCGATAACGGCCCGCTGATCGTCGAGCACCCGCCTCAGCTTTCTGGCGCCCGGGCGGCCGATATCGCCGGCAAGCCCAGAGTGGCGCTTTGCCGGTGCGGGGCGTCGGCCAACAAGCCGTTCTGCGACGGCTCCCACCATGACGCAAAATGGTCCGATGAAGCAGAAGCCGCCGCAGAGCAAGATTGCAGCCCGCTGGCTGAACCCTAGCGGCCTTTAAGCCAGCCCGCATTGACGCAGGCTTCGGCGATCTGGACCGCATTGAGGGCCGCGCCCTTGCGCAGATTGTCGGAGACTATCCACATGGCCAGGCCGTTCTCCACGGTGGGGTCGTTTCGGATGCGGCTGACGAAGGTGGCGAACTCGCCGACGCTTTCCACCGGGGTGATGAACTGGGGATCGTCCTCATCAGTGCGGTCGATGACCATGAGGCCGGGGCTTTCGCGCAGAAGGTCGCGGGCGTCGTCGGCGCTCAGCTCGCGCTCCAGCTCCAGATGGGCGGCGACGCAATGGCCCACGAAGACCGGCACGCGCGCACACGTGGCGAAGAGCTTGATCCTGGGGTCAAGGATCTTCCTGGTCTCCATGGTCATCTTCCACTCTTCCTTGGTGGCGCCGTCCTCCATGAAGACGTCGATCTTGGGGATGACATTGAAGGCGATCTGCTTGGGGAAATGCTCGGGCGTGACCTCGTCGTTCACGAAGATGCCGCGGGTCTGGGTCCACAGCTCGTCCATGGCGTCCTTGCCGGCGCCGGAGACCGATTGATAGGTCGCGCAGCTGGCCCGCAAAATGCCGGCGCGCTCATGGATCGGCGCCAGGGCCACCACGGTCTGGATGGTGGAGCAATTGGGGTTGGCGATGATGTTCTTCTTCGGGCGCGTGCTCACCTGGTCGACATTCACCTCCGGCACCACGAGAGGCACGTCCGGGTCCATGCGCCAGGCGCTGGAATTGTCGATCACCAGGGCGCCGGCCTTGGCGATCTTCGGCGCCCATTCTTTCGACACATCCCCGCCCGCGCTCATCAGCACCAGATCGACGGATGTGAAATCGAAGGTATCGACATCCTTCACCTTCAGCGTCCGGTCGCCATAGGACAGCTCGCGCCCCATGGATTTGCGGGTGGCGAGCGCGTGAACGGTGTCGGCCGGGAACAGGCGCTCGGCCAGGATGGTGAGCATTTCAGCGCCGACCGCTCCGGTCGCGCCCATAACGGCGATGTTGAGGGCCATGAAAAGGCTCCTTTTAGAGGTTGAGCCGCGCCATGCTGGACGAGGCGCGCATAAAGAAAAACCCCCGGACCGGGTTCGGTCCGGGGGCTCTGGTTTTCACCGCGGCGGTCGGACCCTAGGCGAGGCTGGGATCGAGTTTCTTGCAGGTGGCGACAAGCTCTTTCACCGCGTCCACCGAATGGGTGAACATGGCCTGCTCGTCATTATTGAGACTGATCTCGACGATTTTCTCGCAGCCGCCCGCGCCGATCACGATGGGCACGCCCACATAGAGCCCGTCGAGGCCGTACTGGCCGGTGAGATTGGCCGCCGCCGGCAGGACGCGTTTCTTGTCCAGCAGGTAGGATTTGGCCATGGATACGGCGCTTTCGGCCGGGGCGTAGAAGGCCGAGCCATTGCCCAGAAGCTGGACGATCTCGCCGCCGCCCTTGCGGGTGCGATCCACGATGGCGTCGATCTTGGCGTCTGTGGTCCAGCCCATCTTGACCATGTCGGGCACCGGAATGCCGGCCACGGTGGAATAGCGCGTCAACGGCACCATGGTGTCGCCATGGCCGCCCATGACGAACGCCGTGACGTCTTCCACCGAGACGCCGAACTCTTCGGCCAGGAACCAGCGGAAGCGCGCGGAATCCAGAACGCCGGCCATGCCGACGACCTTCTCGGCGGGCAGGCCGGAAAACTCGCGCAGCGCCCAGACCATGGCGTCCAGCGGGTTGGTGATGCAGATCACGAAGGCGTCCGGCGCGTGCTTGGCGATGCCCTCGCCCACGGCCTTCATGACCTTCAGATTGATTTCCAGAAGGTCATCGCGGCTCATGCCCGGCTTGCGGGGCACGCCGGCGGTGACGATGCACACATCGGCGCCGGCGATCGGCGTGTAATCCTCCACCGAGCCGCCGGTGAGATGGCTGTCCTTGCCGAACACCGGGCTGGCTTCGCACAGATCCAGCGCCTTGCCCTTGGCGGTGCCTTCGGCCAGATCCATCAGCACCACGTCGCCCAGCTCCTCGCGGGCGCAGATGTGAGCAAGCGTGCCGCCGATCATGCCGGCGCCGATAAGGGCGATCTTCTTGCGAGCCATGGAGAACCTCTTCCAAGTCGGTGGGGGGCGCACGCCTTCGCGTGCGCAATATGCACGCTGTCTAACGCTCCGCCGCGCCCAGCGCAATTGCCAGCACGAGCGGGTGTCCGGACAGCCGGGCTCAGCCGTCGCCCGCCTCATCGCTCGTGCGCTGCGACGCCAGGTAGTCATGGCTGCGCATCTCCATGAGGCGCGACACCGTGCGCTGAAACTCGAAGGAATAGTCACCCTGCGGATAGAGGCCGTCCGGTTCGGCCGCCGCGCTCATCACCAGCTTGGTCTTCACCTCGTAGAGCTGGTCGATGAGGGTGGAGAACCGCTTGGCCTGATCGCGCTTTTCGATGGTGAGCAGCGGGGTCTCGTCGATCATCACCGTGTGGAAGGTCTGCGCCAGCGCGTAGTAATCCGCAGCCCCCAGCGGCCGGGCGCACAGCTCTTTGAAAGTAAGGCGCGCCACGCCGGCGGCCTCGCGCGGAATATGCAGCGTGCGTCCCTGAACGGTGAGGTCGCATGATTGAGGCTTCGCGCCGAGGGTGAGCCCTGCGAACGTCTCGTCCATGGACCGCGCCGCGTCAGGCCCCAGCGGCGCGTAATACACCGGCGCGCTTTCCAGCCGCTCCAGCCGGTAGTCGCGCCCGGAATCCAGCTTCATCACATCCAGCGTGGTGACCATCAGATCGATGAAGGGCTCGAAGAGCTGACGATTGAGCCCGTTCTTGTAGAGCTCGGTGGGGTGACGGTTGGAGGTGGCCACCATCACCACGCCTTCAGCAAAGAGGGTCTCAAACAGGCGGCCCAGGATCATGGCGTCGCCCACATCGGTGACCTGCAACTCGTCAAAGCAGAGAAGGCGGGTTTCCTTGGCGATGGCCTTTGCGACCTTGGGCGCGGGATCGCGGTCCTTGCGCTCGCGCTCCTTGGTGAGGCGGGCCTGCAGCTCGTGGAGGAACTGGTGGAAGTGAACCCGGCGCTTGGCCTTAAGGGGCGCTGCGTCGAAGAACATATCCATTATCAGCGATTTGCCGGTGCCCACCCCGCCATACAGATAAAGCCCGCGCGGCGTTTCGCGCCGGCGCTGGAACAAGCCGGTCCCGCCGCCCTTCCAGCGCTCGATCTCATGGCCGAGCCGAGTCAGGCGTTCAGCCGCCTCGGCCTGTCCCTCATCGGGCTGCAGCCGGCCAGCCTCCACCGCCTGGCGCAGGGCCAGCGCCGGGGTCGGCTCCTCGGTAGGCTCCTCGGGTGGCTCCGGGGTCGGTTCCGGGGTATCCGCCTCGTTCACCCTAGACCCCACAGCACCATGGCGGCCGCCAGCGCGCCAAAGGCGAGCACGGCGGCGAGGATCAGCAGGACGGGGCGTTCGATCTGGCGCATGGCCCCTCGATACCGCGCGCCGGGCCGCGGGCCAAGCAGCAGGCGTTGCAGGACGATAAAGGTTGCGGCGTAAACACCCCACAGGGGGCGTGATGATTCAGCAGGGCCTGACACACAAAGAGCGTGGCAGGCTGGACGAGGCCGGCGCCGCCACGGGTCTGGTCGCAGCGATCGACGCCAAGGCGCGCACCATGCGCTGGCTCTTCATGCTGCGTTTCTCAGGTACGGTCGTGCTGGGCTTGGCCGGCGTTGTGGCGAGCATTTTGGTGAGCCGGAATTTCGACCTTGAGGGATGGCAGGCGCTCGCGGCCAATGCCATTGCGCCCACGATCATCGGCCTCGGAATCATTCTGCCGACGCTGGAAATGCGCAAGATGCGCCACTACGAGCCGGTGCGCTGGGCGGCCCGGCGCCTTGCCGTGCTCAGCGTGCAGGCGCAGCCCGATCACGGCGAGGCGGGCAATGAAAACTGGCGCGAGCTGCAGCGGCTCCTGTCCGCCGGGCAGGGCTTCGACCACACCCATGGGGCGCTGCGCCAGATCGCCCATGTGCTGCGCCGCCCCAAGCCGAAACCGCCGCGCCCGCCGCGCGATCGCAATGACGCCCTCACCCTCAATCGCGATAATCTGCAGGTCGCAAGCTATGTCGCGCTGGCGCTGGCCGGGTCGGCGCTGGCCCTGATGGCGGTGCTGCGCTTCAGCTAGCGAAAGGCTGGATCGCGATTTGAAAGCGCGAGACTAGGCCTGACCGAACGGCCTCAGCCCCAGCTCTCAAGCGTCTCGCGCCAGCGCGCATCCAGCGGCTTCGGGCGGCGGGTTTGCCGGTCCACGTAGACATGGACGAAGAAGCCTTCGGCTACGGCTGCCGTCTCGCCCGCCTTGAAGATCGCCAGCTCATAGCGCACCGAGCTCTTTCCCAGGCGCGCCACCCGCACCCCGGCCTCCAGGGTGTCGGGAAAGGCGGCGGGCGCGTGATAGCGGCAGCCGGTCTCCACCACCAGGCCGATGGTCTCGCCCTGCTCGATATCCAGAAGGCCGGCCCACGCCAGGCGACGGTTCACCGCTGTGTCGAAAAAGCCGTAATAGACCACGTTGTTCACATGGCCATAGGCGTCGTTATCGGCCCAGCGCGTCTCGATGGGCTCAAACGTGGTGAAGGCGGCGCGGGTCGCGCGGGGGCGGTCGGTCATGGCGCTCAAAGAATTTCCTCGTACATCGCCACGATGGCGTCGTAGCCCATCTCGCGCGGATTGTTGGGCAGGAGGCGGTCATTGGCGGCAACGTCCTCGGCCATGGCCGGCACGTCATTGTGGCTAATCCCCAGCTGGGACAGCGTGCGCTCGATGCCGACGGCTTCGGCGATGCGGTCCATCTCACCGATCAGCCCCGCCGAGCCGGGCTTGAGCCCCAGATGGGCGGAAATCTCGGCATAGAGCGGTTCGGCCTCGGAGGCGTTGAACCTCAGCACCGGCGGAAGGACGACGGCGTTGGACAGGCCGTGGGGCACGTGGAACATGCCGCCCAGCGGATAGGCCATGGCGTGCACGCCCGCGCACGGGCTGTTGGAGAAGGCCTGACCGGCCAGCATCGCGCCCAGCAGCATGTCGCCCCGGGCCTCAGCGTCCGATCCATCCTCGCAGGCCTTCAGGATCGATCCGTGCAGCTTTTTCAGCGCCGCCAGAGCCAGCGCGTCGGAGACCGGGTTCTTGGCGCGGCGATTGGTGAACGCTTCAATCGCGTGGACCATGGCGTCAATGCCGGTATAGGCGGTGGGATGGCGCGGCAGGCCGAGCGTGAGATCGGGATCGAGAATCGCCATGTCCGCATACAGAGGATCGGCGGCGATGCCTCGCTTGCTGGTGGCGCCCGTGGTCAGCACGGCGACATTCGTCACCTCGCTGCCGGTGCCCGACGTGGTGGGCAGAAGGATCAGCGGCGGACGGCTCGCGCGCACCTGCTGCACACCGTACATGGACGCCAGATCCTGCTCGCCCGACAACAACACCGCGACCACCTTGGCGGTGTCCATGGGGCTGCCACCGCCAAACCCGATCACCGCCTGCGCGCCGAATTCGCGCGCCTCCGCCACCGCCTCGTGGATGACGCTTTCGGGCGGATCGGCGATCACCTTGTCGTAGACATGGACCGCGAGCCCGGCCTCTTTAAGCCCCGCCAGCGCCCCGTCGGCCAGGCCCGCCCCCTTTACGCCGGCATCCGTGACGAACAGCACCCGTTTGGCGCCTTTCAGCGCCGGTGCGGCGGTCTTGGCGAGATCGGCGGCGGCGCCCGGCTCGAACAGGATTTTCGGCACGGTGGTGAAGGTGAAGGCGCTCGTCATGGCTTGCTCCCCGGCTGTCACGCAGCCAATCGCTTTATGTCGCGTTGGTCTTTGGGCACACTAGGCGATACATCTCGCAGCCGACAATCCGCCGCCCTCACGCGCAGGAGGCCGCCATGCCCGACGACGCCAGCCGTATTGAAACCGCCATCCCCGACATGGGGAAGGCCTATTTCGACCCGCTCAGCCAGGAGGCCGGCGAAGGGCTCACCGGGCCCGGCGGCGCGCTGCATCGCTATGCGATCCGCCCCGAGGGCCATCGCCTGGCCGATGAAGACTTCGAGCCCAAGGGTTGGCGGCTGAAGCGGCAGCCCGAATACACCAAGGCCGAGCACGGGCGCTGGCGGATCCTGTTTGAAAATCAGCGCAAGATGCTGCCGGGCCGGGCCTGCAAGGATTTCATGAAGGGGTTTGAAAAGCTCGAGCATTTGTTCAAGGACGGCGTTCCCGATTTTGCGGACATCAACGCCATCCTGGAACCGGCCACCGGCTGGACGGTGATCGCGGTGCCCGAGCTGATCCCCGATAATGTCTTCTTCTGGCATCTGGAGAACCGCCGCTTTCCCGCCGGTGGCTTCATCCGCGGCGGCAAGCCGAAGACCGCCAAGGTGCGCGACGCCAACAAAGGCCGCGCGCCTGAAGAGATCGAATACACCGCGGTGGAAGACGATCTCTTCTACCTGCAGGAGCCGGACATCTTCCATGACGTGTTCGGCCATGTGCCGATGCTCATGGATCCGTTCTTCGCCGATTACATCCAGGCCTATGGCGCCGGCGGACGGCGCGCCATCGAGTTCAACCGGCTGAAGAATTTCGGCGCGATCTACTGGTACACGGTGGAGTTCGGCCTGATTCTGGAAGAGGGCGAGCTGCGCGTCTACGGCGCCGGCATTCTCTCAAGCCCTGACGAGACGCTGTTTTCGCTCTATTCCGACAGCCCGCACCGCATCAAGATGGTGCCGGAACGGGTGATGCGCACCGACTATGTGATCAGCGATTTTCAGGACACCTATTTCGTCATCGACTCCATCAAGGCCCTGCACGACGCCACGGCGGCCAGGGACTTCACCCAGATCTACAAGAAGCTGCCCGCCGGCTTCACCTACGCCACCACCGCGCTTCTGGACACCGACGTGGTGGTGAGCGAGGGCACGCAGGAATACAAATTCTGCGGCGGCAAGGGCAAACCGCGCGCCATGACCCACGTCCAGGCGATCCGCGACGCGAACCGGCGATAGGGGCGGCGGACCGCGGTCTATCGCCCTCTCTCCCCTCATCCTGAGGTGCGAGCCCGCAAGGGCGAGCCTCGAAGGACCTGCAGGATCGAGCGCTTTGCGTCCTTCGAGGCTTTTTCTTTGAAAAAGACTCCTCAGGATGAGGACGGTTGGGGGCTGTGGCCTCTGTCCCGCCTTGAAGGGGAGGACAAGAGCGCCGCTAGACCATGCCCTTCAGCGCATAAATCAGGTCCAGCGCTTCGCGGGGCGTGAGATTGTCCACGTCGATGGTTTTCAGGCGCGCCTCGACGGCGCTGGGTTTCGCTGCTGGTTCGGGCGGCTTGGTGGAGAAGAGCGGCAGATCGGCCAGCGCCGCGGCCGGTGCGCCGTCGGATTCCAGCCGGTCGAGAATTTCGGTGGCGCGCGCCACGGCGGCCGGCGGCAGGCCGGCGCGCTTGGCGACCTCCACGCCGTAGGAGCGGTCGGCGGGGCCTTTCTGCACCTCGTGCAGAAAAACCAGATCGCCCTTCCACTCCTTGGCCTTGAGCGAGAGATTGCCAGCGGCTTCAAGCTCGTCCACCAGCCTTGTGAGCTCATGATAGTGGGTGGCGAAGAGCGCGCGGCATGTGTTGACCGCGTGCAGATGCTCCACCGCGGCCCAGGCGATGGAGAGCCCGTCAAAGGTCGCCGTGCCGCGCCCGATTTCGTCCAGGATCACCAGTGCGCGCGGCCCGGCCTGGTTGAGGATGGCGGCGGTCTCGATCATCTCCGCCATGAAGGTGGAGCGCCCGCGCGCCAGATCATCGGCCGCCCCGACGCGGCTGAACAGGCGGTCCACCAGCCCGATCCGCACTGATTTCGCCGGGCAGTAGAGCCCCGCCTGGGCCATCAGCGCCATCAGGGCGTTCTGGCGCAGGAAGGTCGATTTACCCGCCATGTTCGGCCCGGTGACCAGCATCAGCCGGTCGCCGGACTCGCCCGCCCCGTCCAGCGCGCAGGAATTGGGCGTGAAGCGCCCTTCGCCAGAGCGTTTCAAGGCGCGCTCCACCACCGGGTGGCGGGCGTGCACCACGTCAAAGCCCAGCGTGTCGTCCACCACAGGCCGGCAGGCGCCGTGCTCGGCGGCCCATTCAGCCGTGGCCGCGGCGACGTCGAGATGGGCCAGCGCCTGCGCCGCGCCGCGGATCGCGGCGTCCAGGGCTTCGATCCGTGTTCGGAAGTCCTCGAAGATCTCCAGCTCCATGGCCAGCGCGCGCTCGCCCGCCTGGGCGATCTTCGCCTCCAGCTCGCCCAGCTCCGGCGTGGAGAATCGCACCGCGTTGGCCATGGTCTGGCGATGGATGAAGGGCTCGGCGCCCATGAGCGCGTCGGCGTTCCTAGCACTGACCTCGATGAAATAGCCCAGCACGTTGTTGTGCTTGACCTTCAGCGACGCGATTCCGCTTTGATCGGCGTAGGTGTTTTGAAGGCCCGCCACCACGCGGCGGCTTTCATCGCGCAGCTTGCGCGCCTCATCCAGCGGCGCCGACCAGCCCGGCGCGATGAACCCGCCATCGCGCGCCAGCAGCGGTGGCTCGTCGCCGAGCGCCCGCGCGGCGTCCTCCACCAGAGAGGCGAGATCGGGCCGGGCCGACAGCGACAACGCGTCAAGGCACGCATCCACCGCCGGGGGCGGCGGGTTCAGGCGCTCCTTGGAAAACCCGGCGATCAGGCGCTCGCCTTCCTTCAGGGCACGGACAAGCTGGGCGAGATCGCGCGGTCCGCCCCGTCCCAGCAATAGCCGGGTGAGGCAGCGCGCCGGATCGCCAGCGGCTTTCAGCCGTTCGCACACGCTCGCGCGCACCGCCCGGTCGTCGAGAAAATACTGCGCCGCATCGAGGCGGGCGTTGATTTCAGCCAGATCCATGCTCGGGCGCGCAAGACGCTCTGACAGCAGGCGCGCGCCCGGCGCGGTGAGCGTGCGGTCCACCGCATCAATGAGCGAGCCCTTGCGCTGGCCCTGCAGGGTGCGCTCGATTTCAAGGCTGGCGCGCGCCGACGGATCGATGGCCATGGCTGCGCCCGCCGGCTGGCTTTTGGGCGGCGTGAGACGCGCCGGAGCGCCGGCCTGGGACAGCTCGAGATAATCAAGAAGGCAGCCCAGCGCAGAGATCTCGGCGCGGGAAAAATCCCCGAACGCGTCAAGGCTCTGGACGCTGAAGCGCGCCTTCAGCCGCCGCTCGGCGGAATTGGCGTCGAACTTGGCGCGCGCCCGCGGCGTCACCACCGCCATGGGCGCCAGCGCCTCGGCGGTCTTGGCCTCGTCATCAAGGCACAGCAATTCGCTGGGGCCCAGCGCCGCAAGCTCGGCCTCCAGCGACTCGGGCGAGGCGGGCGTGGACTGGAACGTACCGTCGGACACGTCGGCCCAGGCGAGCGCGGTCTCCCCGGTGGCCAGACGCGCGAGAGCGGCGATCCGGTTGGCCGATCGCGCTTCCAGCAAATCGTCCTCGGTAAGCGTGCCCGGCGTGACGATGCGGGTGATGGCCCGGCGCACCACCGACTTGGCGCCGCGCTTCTTCGCCTCGGCAGGATCCTCCATCTGCTCACCCACCGCGACCTTGAAGCCCGCCTTGATGAGGCGCGACAGATAGGTCTGGGCGTGGTGAACCGGCACGCCGCACATGGGTATGGGCTCGCCCTGATGCTCGCCGCGCTTTGTCAGCGCGATGTCCAGCGCCTCGGCCGCGCGCACCGCGTCGTCAAAGAACAGCTCGTAGAAATCGCCCATGCGGTAGAGCAGGAGCGCGTCCAGCGGCGCCTCGGCGCGAAGCTCGAGAAACTGCACCATCATCGGCGTCGCCCCGTCCGGCGTCGGAAAGGCGCGCTCATGGAGCGTGTCGGGATCGGCGGGGCGGGTCATGGGCGAGAGCCTAGCCGGGCAAGGCCGATCCGCAAGCGGGGTCTTGCGCCTTCATCGCCACGAAGACGGCCCGGCGGGCGGGTTTTCAACAGCTGGGCGCATGTGACGCCTCCCGGGCCGAGCCGAGCCCTCGGCGCCGGAGGGGGCCCCATCGCCCCTTCCCGGTCGATCCCGGCGCAAGCGGCGCATTGTCAAAGGCGTCCAGAGCGTTAGGTTGGATGTCCCGCCAAACGCCTTGCTCACAGGACGCCTCACGCATGACCGATCGCCGCCCGCCCCGTGTCGATGATGAAGAGGCGCTGAACTTCCACCGCTATCCCGAGCCTGGAAAACTCGCCATGCGGGCCACCAAGCCCATGGCGACCCAGCGCGATCTTTCGCTCGCCTATTCACCGGGCGTCGCCGCGCCGGTGAAGGCGATCGCGGAGGATCCCGACCTCGCCTACGACTACACGTCCAAGGGCAATATGGTGGCGGTGATCTCCAACGGCACCGCGATCCTGGGCCTCGGCGATCTGGGCGCCATGGCGTCCAAGCCGGTGATGGAAGGCAAGGCCGTCCTGTTCAAGCGCTTCGCCGATGTGGACGCCATCGATATTGAGGTCGACGAGAAAGACCCCGACGCCTTCTATGAATGCGTGCGCCGGTTCGGCGCCAGCTTCGGTGGAATCAATCTGGAGGACATCAAGGGTCCTGATTGCTTCATCATCGAGGAGCGCCTGCGCGAAGCGCTCGACGTGCCGGTCTTCCATGACGACCAGCACGGCACGGCGATCATCTCTGCGGCGGGCATCATCAACGCCTGCGAGCTCACCGGGCGCGACATCAAGGACCTCAAGGTCGTGGTCAACGGCGCCGGCGCGGCGGGCATTGCGGTGCTGGAGCTTCTAAAAGCCATGGGCGTCGCCCATGACAATGCGATCCTGTGCGACACCAAGGGCGTCATCTACAAGGACCGTACCGAGGGCATGAACCAGTGGAAGTCGGCGCACGCCGCCGACACGCCGGCCCGCACCCTGGACGAGGCCATGGACGGCGCCGACTGCTTCATCGGCCTTTCGGTGAAGGGCGCGGTGACCAAGTCCATGGTGAAATCCATGGCCGCCGACCCGATCATCTTCGCCATGGCCAATCCCGATCCGGAAATCACGCCCGAAGAGGTCGCCGAGGCGCGCTCCGACGCGATCATGGCCACGGGCCGGTCCGACTATCCCAACCAGGTCAACAACGTCCTGGGCTTTCCCTATATCTTCCGCGGGGCGCTGGACGTGCGCGCGCGCACCATCAATGAAGAGATGAAGATCGCCGCCGCCCGCGCCCTGGCCGAGCTTGCGCGCGAGGACGTGCCCGACGAGGTGGCCGCCGCCTATCACGGCGCGCGGCCCAGCTTCGGGCGCGACTACATCATCCCGGCGCCGTTTGATCCGCGCCTGATCAGCCATGTGCCGCCCTATGTGGCGCAGGCCGCCATGGAGAGCGGCGTGGCGCGCAAGCCCATCGCCGACATGGAGAGCTACAAGGCCGCGCTCGCCCGCCGGCTCGATCCCACCGCGGCGATCCTGCAGGCGATTCAGGACGAGGTCCGCTCGGCCCCGCGCAAGACCATCGTCTTCGCCGAGGGCGAGGAGCCGGCCGTCATCCGCGCCGCCCACGCCTTCCAGAACCAGGATCTGGGACGCGCTATCCTGATCGGCCGCGAAGAAACCGTGCAGGCGAACATGCGCCTTCTGGGCGTTCCCCAGGACGCCATCGAGATCGTCAATGCGCGCCTGTCCGACAACAACGCCGACTACGGCGATTTCCTCTATGAGCGCCTGCAGCGTCAGGGCTATCTGCGCCGCGACGTGCAGCGCCTGGTCAATAATGACCGCAATGTATTCGCCGCCTGCATGGTGGCCACGGGCAACGCCCACGGCATGGTCACCGGCACCACTCGCAACTACGCCCAGGCGCTGGGCGACGTGCAGCTGGCGCTGGATCCCAAGCCCAATGAGCGCGTGATGGGAATGAGCCTGGTGCTCTCCCAGGGCCACACCCTGTTCATCGCTGACACCAACGTCACCGAATTTCCCTCGCCCGCCGCGCTGGCCGACATGGCCTGCGAGACCGCGGCGGCGGCCCGGCGCTTCGGCGTCGATCCGCGCGTGGCCTTCCTGTCCTACTCCACCTTCGGCAATCCGTCCGGCGACCGGGCCGACGCGATCCAGGAAGCGGTTGCGGCGCTGGACGGGCGCGACACCGATTTTGAATACGAGGGCGAAATGAACGCCGATGTGGCGCTGGATCCCGATCACCGCCGGCTCTACCCGTTTTCGCGCCTGTCCGGCCCGGCGAACGTGCTGATCATGCCGGCGATCCACTCCGCCTCCATCGCCACCAAGCTGATGGGCGCGGCCGGCGGAGCCACCGTCCTCGGACCGATGCTGCTGGGCCTTGAAAAGCCGGTTCAGATCGCGCGCCTGGGCGCCGGCGTCTCCGACATCCTGACCCTCGCCGCCCTGGCCGCCCACGATCTGTCGGGCGCGGTGCCAGCGGAGGCGGACGACGACTGAACCGCCGCGCCGGGTCCCGTCCCCTTTACGGCCGGTCGGGGGACCGCGGCGCGTCCTCATCACCGTCCGGACCGTCCTCGGCGAGGCGGCGTTCGGCGAATTTGTGCCGGCCCTTGGCCGCCTCCGTTCCGTAAATCAGAAGTACGGCCAGAAGCATCGCAGCCGGAAATGTCCATGCCGCGGTGATGACGAAGAACCAGACATAGCCCACCGCATCGGCCAGCACGCCGGAAAAGCCGGACAGGAATTTTGCGAAGAAGGCGTAGAACGAGCTCAGGAGCGCGTACTGGGTCGCCGCGTTCTCAGGGTCCACAAGGCTTGAGAGATAGGCGATAAAGACCGTCGTCACGAATCCGCCGGCGAGATTGTCTCCCACGATCGCCACGAGCAGTTTCCAGGCGTCGTCAGGCCCGGCGGTCGCCGCCAGCCAGGCGAACGCGCCGTTGGACACAAAGGTGATGACCAGCCCGATCACCAGCGCCTTCATCACGCCGAAGCGGAAGGCCGCCAGTCCGCCGACGAACAGGCCGGCGATGGTCGCGATCAGGCCCGGCCCGCCCTGAATCCCCCCGACGACGTCGCGGGCGTAGCCGATGTCGGAATAAAGCGGGCTGGCCATGACCCCCATGGTGAAGTCGGACAAGCGGTAGATCGCGACGACCATCAGGACGGGGATGAACCAGAGGCCGAGCCGGCCGAGCATCTGGCGGAACGGCTCGACCACCGCGCGGGCCACCTTCTCTGGAAAACTGCCGGAGAGCTCGTGCTTAGTGATCCCGCTCTTGGGTTCTTTCATCCGTAGAACAAGCAGCGCGGACACCGCCATGGCGAACGCCATCGCCTTGAACGACCAGCTCCAGTCGGTCCATTCGGAAATCGCCAAGCCCAACCCGGAGGCCATGTAGGCGACGCGATAGCCCAGCGAATAGGCCGCAGCCATGTTCGCCTGCATCTCGTTGGGCGCGCTTTCAATGCGCCACGCGTCGATTGCGACATCCAGCGTGGCGCCGGAATAGGCGAGCAGGAGCGCACCGACAGCCACGGGCAGAAGACCGTCCGCCGGATCAGTCTGGGAAATGATCAGAAGCGCGATGACAGTGCCGGAAATCGCCGTCACGATCCAGGAGCGGCGCGGCCCCAGCCTGTTGTAAAGGAACGGAATTTTGACCCGGTCCACGACCGGGGCCCAGAGAAATTTCAGGGTGTAGGACAGAGTCACCCAGTAAAAGAAGCCGATCGTCGAGCGCTCGATCCCCGCGTCGCGAAGCCAGAAGCTCAGCTTCTGGAACACCATGTAGAGCGGCAGGCCGGACGCAAACCCCAGGATCAGCATGGAGAGCATCACAGGCGTCAGATACACGGCGACGCTCTCGCGCCAGGTGCGCCCGCGCGCGCCGTCGCCGGTGTCCTCGCTCGCAGTGCTCATCAGATGCGTCCTTCAAGCCAGCTGGGTCTAGCCGAAACTGGCCCGGTTCTGGTCTCCGCACAAGCGGATGAGGATCCTCACCAGAGCGTCGGGATCCAGCGGCTTGGTGAGGAAGTCATCCATGCCGGCGGCCAGGCATTCGGCCCGGTCGGTTTCGGTGGCGTTGGCGGTGAGCGCGATGATCGGCAGGGCCGCCCGGGCGCCGGGCAGGGACCGGATCGCCCGCGCCGCGCCCTGACCATCCAGTTCGGGCATGCGCAGATCCAGAAGCGCGGCGTCAAACCCGCCGCCCGAAGCGGCCTCCACGGCGGCGCGGCCGTCCACCACATGGACCGCGTCGGCGCCCAGGCGCGTGAGCACGGTCTTGGCGATCATGGAGTTGACCGGATCGTCTTCGGCCAGGAGCACGCGCAGGCCGGCGAGCGGTTTTGGGGCGCCGCCCTGGCCGTGACCGGCGCTTGGCGGCGCGCCGGCCGCCGGTGGCGGTTCGGCGATGCCGGCGCCGGCGGCGTAGAGCGCCAGAGACGCCAGACGCACCGGAGCCACCAGCCAGCCGTCAAAGCCGGCCGGGCGATGATCGGGCGCGAACTGATCCTTGGTGCGCGGCTGAGCCACCGCGAGCACGCGCGCGCTCGGCGCCGCGTCCTTGATCGGCAAAGCGAGATCGGCCCAGGCCTCGTCCAGCAGGACGGTGACCGGCGCGGCCTCGCCTTCGATCAGGCGCAGCACCTCTGCGCGGTCGCCGGCGGCCAGGCTGGCGGCGCCCAGGGCGGCGCACTGGCGGCGCAGGGAATCGCGCAGGATCATGTCGCCGCTGGCCGCCAGCGTGACGCGGCCCGCCAGCGGGCGCGCCGCAGGGGGCGCCAGGACCGCCGCCAGCGGCGCCTCGAACCAGAACAGCGCGCCGCGGCCCGGCTCTGAGCGCACGCCGACGCTGCCCCCCATGGCTTCGGCCAGGCGGCGCACCATGGCCAGCCCGATCCCGGCGCCGGGCGCGGCGGTGCGCTCGGCCGAGCCGCGTTCAAAATATTCAAACAGCTTCGCCTGATCGGTCTTGGGGATGCCGGGGCCGGTGTCGCGCACGGTGAGACGCAAGCGCCCCTCCGCCATCTCCGCGCCGATCAGCACGCCTCCGGTGTGGGTGAATTTCACAGCATTGCCGGCCAGATTGAACAGGACCTGTCGCAGGCGCGCCGGATCAGCCTCGACCCGCTCAGGGGTCTCCGCGTCAATGGCGTGGGCCAGGCTCAGCCCCTTCTCGGCGGCGCGCGGCGCCAGGATTTCAGCCACGTCCTCGATCAGGGCGCGCGGGCTCACCGGTTCAGTGCGCAGGTCCAGCCGCCCCGCCTCCAGCCGCGTGATGTCGAGAATATCGTCGATGAGATTGAGCGCGTGAGCTGCGCTGGAGCGCACCGCATCCAGATAGGCCGCCTGATCAGGCTTCAGCCCGGTCTCCTCCAGCAGGGCCGCCGCGCCCAGGGCGCCGGACAGCGGCGTGCGCAGCTCATGGGTCACCGAAGCGAAGAAGATCGACTTGCCGCGCGCCGCTTCGCTTTCCTCGGCCCGTGCATTGCGTTCCTGGCTGACATCGCGGCCCACCGCCACCGCGCCGCCGCCGCCGGTGGGCGTCTCCGACCATTCGATCCAGGTCGGGCCTGCGCGGGTGCGCATCGCCGTGTCGTAGCGCCTGGGGCCGCCGTCCTCGCCAAAGGCCGGCGCCACGGCGAACCAGCGCCCGATCCAGTCGGTCTTTTCACCGCCAAAAGCGTCGAGAAACGCGCGATTGACGCCGGCCACCCGCCCGGCGGCGTCGCGCACGAGCACGAACTCGGACATGGCGTCCAGCACGGCGTCGGCGTCCGGCGGCGCGCTCCGGCGCGGATCATCAGGGTCGCTGATCTCATTCATGGTGAACGAGACTTAGCCTGATCAGCGTTAAGGAAGACTGGACGCGCACGCGGGTCGAGGGGTTGGCCAAGGCGTCGGTCAAAAGGCCGTGAGACGGCGCGCGCGGACAGGTCCCGTGCTTGACCTCATGGCGGGGCGGCGTTCCTTATGTCGCCCGAAATCAGACCCGGGGAGCCTTCCACCATGTTGAGACACGTCCTGACCGCCGCCCTCGCCGCCAGCGCGGGCGCGACGCTCGCTCACGCCCAGGAGACGCCGCCGCCGGGCGAAGTTCCGGCCGTTTACGACATCGTCGACGCGGTCTCCGCCCAGCGCATTGAATCCGACATCCGCACGCTGGCCGGTTTCGGCACGCGGCACACCGCGTCGGAAACCGAATCCGGCACGCGCGGGATCGGCGCCGCGCGCCGCTGGATCTTTGACGAGTTCGAACGGATCTCCGCCGAGTGCGGGGGCTGCCTCGAGGTGCGCTACGTGTCCGAAACGGTGGAGGGCGAGAGCCGCATTCCCGAGCCGGTCGACGTGGTGTCGGTGATCGCCATCCAGCGCGGGACGCTGGACCCCGACCGGGTCGTGATGATGAGCGGCGATATCGACAGCCGGGCCAGCGACGTCATGAACGCCGAGATCAACGCTCCGGGCGCCAATGACAACGCGTCGGGCGTTGCAGGCGCGATCGAGGCCGCGCGCGTCCTGTCCGGGCGCTCCTTCGCCGGAACGATCGTCTACGCAGCCCTCGCCGGCGAGGAGCAGGGCCTGTTCGGCGGGGAGATTCTCGCGCGCCACGCCCTTGAAGAAGGCTGGCGCATCAAGGCGGTGCTCAATAACGACATGATCGGCAATATCGCCGGGATTGACGGCGTGATCGACAACAGCTCGATCCGGGTCTTCTCCGAAGGCACGCGGGCGACCGAAACCGAGCAGGAGGCGCGCATCCGCCGCTTCACCGGCGGCGAAGTCGATTCCCCCTCGCGCAATCTCGCCCGCTATATCGACAGCGTCGCCGATCAGTACGTGACCAATCTGGACGTGATGATGGTCTATCGCCTCGACCGGTTCGGGCGCGGCGGCCACCACCGCCCGTTCAACGAGGCGGGCATGCCCGGCGTGCGCCTGATGGAGACGCACGAGCATTATGACCGCCAGCACCAGGACATCCGCATGGAGGACGGGCGCCATTTCGGCGACACGGTCGACTATGTGGACTTCGACTACGCCGCCAAGGCCACCAGCTTGAACGCCGCGACGCTCGCCCTTCTGGCCGGCGCGCCGCCGATCCCGGCGGACGTCTCCATCGAAGGCGCGGTGAGCGCGGACACAGACTTGAGCTGGACCCTGCCCGAGGGCGCGGCGGCGGAGAATCTCGCCGGCTACCGCGTCCACTGGCGCCTGACGGACGCGCCGCAATGGACCCATAGCCGGTGGGTGGGGCTGACTGACTCCTACACGCTGGAGAATCTCGTCATCGACAATTATTTCTTCGGCGTCTCGGCCGTGGCGCCCGACGGCTCGGCGTCCCCGGTGGTCTTCCCGGGTCCGGCCGGCGATTTCGGAGACTAGAGCGCGCCGTCCAGACGCGGCCGCGGCGGCGAGCCCGTAAACGCGCCCGGGCGCGACACCGCCTGACCGGTGGTGCGCGCCCGCCTTGCGCTCAGCGCCTCGGCGATATGGATGCGGCGCACGCCGTCCGCGCCGTCGAGATCGGCGATGGTGCGCGCCACGCGCAGAATGCGGTGATAGGCCCTCGCAGTGAGCCCCATGGCTTCGGCGGCCTTTGACAGGAGCGCGGCGCCGGGCGCGTCCGGCGCAGTGATCGTGTCCAGACGATCGCCGCCGAGCCTTGCGTTGAGCCCGCCGCGCGCGGCCTGAACCTCGCGGGCCGCCGCCACGCGGGCCGCGGCCTCTACGGTGCCTTCAGGCGCCGGCGGCAGAGAGAGATCGGCGGGCGTCACCGGGGGCACGTCGATCTGCAGATCAATCCGGTCCATCATCGGGCCGGAGACGCGCGCCTGATAGCCCTGAGCGCATTTGGGTCCGCGCGCGCACGCCTCGCCATTTTCGCCCGCCCAGCCGCAGCGGCAGGGATTCATAGCGGCGATGAGCTGGAAGCGCGCCGGAAACGTGATGCGCTGATTGGCCCGCGCAACCGCGATATCGCCGGTTTCCAGCGGCTGGCGCAGGCTGTCGAGCACCTGGGGGTGAAACTCCGGCAACTCGTCCAGAAACAACACGCCGTGATGGGCCAGGGACGCTTCGCCCGGCTTGATGCGGCTGCCCCCGCCCACCATGGCCGCCATGGAGGCGGAATGGTGCGGCGCGCGAAACGGGCGCGTGCGCGAGAGCCGGCCGCGCTCCACAAGCCCGGCCACCGACTGGATCATGGACAATTCCAGCAATTCCTGAGCGTCCAGCGGCGGCAAAAGGCCGGGCGCGCGCTCGGCCAGCATGGACTTTCCCGAACCCGGCGGCCCGACCATGAGCATGTTGTGGCCGCCCGCCGTCGCCACCTCGAGGGCGCGCTTGGCGGTCTCCTGCCCGCGCACGTCCCTGAGATCCTTCACCGGCGCGCCGTCGATGAGATCGCCGGGCGCGGGCCGGGACAGAGATTGCGACCCCTTGAAATGATTGATCAGCTGTATCAGCGAGCCCGGCGCCAAAATCGCCAGATCGCCGCCGGCCCAGGCCGCTTCGGGTCCGCTCGCCTCGGGACAGATGAAGCTCTTGCCCTCGCTGGCCGCCAGCATGGCCGCCGGCAGCGCCCCCGGTGTCGGCGCGATGGAGCCGTCCAGACCCAGTTCGCCCATGACGAGATAATCGGCGATCTCACGCGAGGGCAGCACGTCAAGGGCGGCGAGCAAGCCCAGCGCGATGGGAAGATCGTAGTGGGTGCCCTCCTTGGGCCGGTCGGCCGGGGCGAGATTGACGATGAGACGCTTGCTGGGAAGCGAGAGCCCGATCGCCGCAAAGGCCGCGCGCACCCGTTCTCGGCTTTCGGCCACCGCCTTGTCGGCCAGGCCCACAACTGTGAAGGCCACATTGCCGCCAGTAAGCTGAACCTGAACATCCACGGGACGGGCCTCGGCGCCTTCAAAGGCGGCTGACGCAGTGCGATTGCCCATTCCTGTCTCCGTTCAATAAGTGCACTCATCGAAACTTTCCACAGGCCTCCAGTTATCCACAGAGGGTGGAACATTAAGGAAACATGTGAAAAGCCCGCGGTCAACCCACAGGCGATTTTTCTAGAAAGGCATCGCGTCAGGAGAGGGTCGCCGCACCGGCTCGGACGGCTGGGTGCGGTCGATTCGTGGCTCGAAGGCCCGCGGCGCCGGTGCGGGATCCGGCTGAGCGGCGGGCGCGTCCGGCTCGCCGAAAAGCTCAGGGGAGGTGGCGGGCGGGGTGACCGGGGAGGAAGAGGCCGGCGCCGACACCGGCTCGTCCAGGACGGGAGCGCCCGGCTGCACCGGCGCGCCGCCCACCGCGTCGCAGGCCTCGGCCTGCAGGGCGCCGCGGGCGGGCAGTTCAGGGGTTTCGCCAGTGACCCGCACCAGGTCCACCACGCGCTCCACGCCCGAGACGCGTGCGGCGTGCCGGGCGGCGTGCTCGGCCTCGGCGCGGTCGCGCGCGTAGCCCAGCAGATAGACGACGCCCTGGCGGGTCTCGACATTATAATTGAGCGAGCGGATTTCAGCGTCCTGCACCAGTCGCGCACGCACCTGCTGGGTGATCACCGAATCGCGCGCCAGCTCGCGGGTTCCGCGCCAGGCGCCCACCTCGATCTCGTTGACCACCGAGCGCACGCCCGGCGCCGACCAGGCGAGGCATTCGGCGTAGATGCGATCGGAGTCCCGCGGCGCCGAGCCGGAGAGCAGCATCACGCCTTCGGTGATCTCCACATCCACCTGATCGAGCGCATAGCCCTGCGACCGCAGCATCGCCGACTTCACCCCCAGCGAGGCGTTGAAATCGTCCAGCTCCCGCCCCAGAGACCGGCCCGGCTCCAGAGCGGCGCAGGCGGTCAGCGAGACCGAGGCGAGGAGGACGGCGACGAGGGGCGTGCGAACCATGGCGGGCGCTCCAGGAGTTGGCGGGGTGGGTGGGGCGTGCGTGCGTGCGGGCCGAGACGTGCGGGGCGGTCTCGCCCAGCATCGTCCCGCGAGGCTGAAAAAGGGTAAACGCGGCGTTTAGACCTGACCCTGAACGCGCCCGCCTAGATCAGATCAAGCGCGCCGCGCGTTTCAGCTTCGAACGCACTCTCGATCCGTCTGGGCCAGCGCCAGGGCGTCACCACCATCAGGTCGAAACGCGGCTGAAGATGGGCGAAGCGGCGATGGCGCGCCCGCCATAGCGAACCCGCGCGCAGCATCCGCTCACGCTGGCGCGGCGACACGGCGGCGAGCGCGGTTTCGGCGTCGGCGCGCGCCTTCACCTCGATGAAGCACAGCACGGATCCGCGCACCGCCACGAGATCAATTTCGCCCGCCGCGGTGCGGGCGCGCCGGTCGATCACCCGCCAGCCGCCAAGCGTCAGGCGCAGCGCGCACAGGCGCTCCGCGGCGCGTCCGCGCCATTCCGCGCGGCGGCGCTTGCGAGCACGTTTCGGGGCACGATCAGGACCTGAAGGCGCGCGGCTCATGGAACCGGCCTCATGACGCGGCCGCGTGCGGTTGCCCGCGCGCGCCGCCGCGGGTAACTTCGCGCTGCGCTGGGGAGCGGCGCATCCGGACTGTCGAGGGGACCAACATGACCGTTGAAGCATCGCTCAAGCGCGCGCTTGCGCCAAGGCGCCTCGCCTCCAGGCTCGCAACCGGCCTTGTCGGGCTTGCCGTGCTCGCGCTGGCGGCCTGCGAAAGCGCGCCGGGACCCACCACGCCGGTGCAGACGATTCCCGAGCGCCCCGTGGTCGGCGCGCCGCCCGAGCCGATCACCGTGCCGGTGGATCTGGCCGAGCGCGCCTACACCCCGGCCCACCTTCGCGGCGCCGCCATCACCCGTGTCGGCCTGCTGCTGCCGTTCTCGGCGGACTCCGACGCGGCGCGGCGCGAGGCCTCGCGCATCCTGCGCGCAGCAGAGCTGGCGCTGTTTGAACGCGCCGGAGACGCGCTGGTCCTGCTGCCCAAGGACACCGGCGGCACAGGTGAAGGCGCGCGCGAAGCGGCCCGGTCTGCGATCTCCGACGGCGCCGATCTGATCATCGGCCCGCTCTTCAGCGCCGCGGCCGCCGCCGCCGGCGAAGAAGCGCGCAGCGCCGGCGTGCCGGTCATCACCTTCACCACCGACGCCACCATCGCGGGCGACGGCGTCTATCTTCTCAGCTTCCCGCCCGATGAAGAGGTGAGGCGCGTCACCGAATACGTGGCCGGTCTGGGCGCGGACCGCTTCGCATTCATCGGCCCGAACACCGCCTATGGCCAGGTGGCGGGCGACGCCTATCGCCGTACGATCGATGAGTTGCTGGGCCAGAATCCCGAGCCGGTGGAAGCGGAAGTGCGCCTGCCCCTGCCCGAGGACGCGCCGCCCGACGCTGAGCCGCGCACCCGGATGCGGGTCTTTGATCGCGGCCTCGTGGCCACGGCCTTTTATGACGGCGGGGTCAGCGCCATGACCGAGGCCGCCGCCCGCCTCGCCTCAATCGGGGTGGAGAGGCTGGACCCGGCCCGCGCCGCGACCATGAGCGGGCGAAACTGGACCCCTTCGCAGGCTTCACCCTTCCAGGTGGTGCTGCTGCCCGAGGGCGGGGATCAGCTGCGCATTCTGGCGCCCGTCCTGGTGTATGAGGACATTGATCCCTTCCTGGTGAAATTCATTGGCACCGGCCTGTGGCGCGACACGGCTCTGACCCGTGAGCCGGCGCTGGCCAATGGCTGGTTCGCCGGTCCGGACCCCAGCGCGCGCGCCCGCTTTGAGCAGGTTTATGAGGGCGTTTTCGGCGAGACTCCGTCACGCCTGGCCGGGCTCGGCTATGACGCCGCGTCACTGGCCGCCCTGTTCGCTTCCGAGGCCGATTTCAGCGATGAACGCCTTACCGATCCCGACGGCTTTGTGGGCGTGGACGGGCTGTTCCGCCTGCGCCCCGACGGCACGATCGAGCGCGGTCTGGCGGTCTACACCGTGCGCCGTGGCGGGTTCGAAGTGCTCGACCCGGCGCCGCGCGCGTTTGATCTCGACCCGTTCGCAGGCCCCGGCGAGGCGAACGCGGCGGGACGCCCGGTGGACGTGGAGCCGGACGAGCCGTCCTAGCCGGTTCTGAACCGGTCGAAGCCTCGCCGCACCCGGCTCAATCCGGGATCAGCGCTTCTGCGACCGCATCGGCGTAGATCCGGCCCTTGCCCGTGAGGCTCAGGCGGTTCGCCCCGGCCTCGATCAGGCCCTGAGCGGAAAGACGCTCCACCGCGGCGGCGTCGGGTCCGTAACCCGTGATCGCCGCGACGCGGCCCGCGTCGAGCCCGTCTCCCACCAGCCTGATCCCCATGAGGATGCGCTCCACCGCCTCGTCACGGGCGCTCAGCGGCTCTTCAACATGGCCATCGCCCGCCGTCGCCGCAGCGATATAGGCGGCCGGTTTCAGGGCGGCGGCGTAGCCCACGCGCCCGCCCTGGTCGGCGCGTCCCAGGCGCGAATGAGCGCCGGGGCCGATCCCGATCCAGTCCGCGCCCTCCCAGTAAAGCCGGTTGTGGACCGACTGCGCAGCGCGGTCGCGGGCATGGTTGGACACTTCATAGGCGCCAATCCCGCCCGCCTCGGTCAACTCCTGCGTCAGCGTGAAGAGGTCCGCGGCGAGATCCTCGCCCGGCGCTTTCAGCGTCCCCCGCCGCACCTGGCGTTCAAAGGCGGTGCCCGGCTCGATGGTGAGCTGGTAGAGCGAGAGATGATCAAGCCCCAGCGCGATCGCCTCGGCCAGCTCGCCGCGCCAGGCGTCCACCGACTGGCCTTCGCGGGCATAGATCATGTCGATGGAGACGCGGCTGAACGCGTATTGGGCGGCAGTGATCGCCCGGCGCGCCTCGTCGGCGCCATGATCGCGGCCGAGGCGTTTGAGATCGGCGTCGTTGAACGCCTGCACGCCCAGGGACAGGCGCTTGATCCCCGCTCCGGCGAGACCTTTGAATGCAGCCGCTTCGCGCGGATTGGCCTCCAGCCCGATCTCGGCGCCCGGCGCCAGGCCGAAAAGTTGATCCGCAGCTTCAAGAAGGCGCGCCACCTGGGCCGGAGTCATGAGAGAGGGCGTGCCGCCGCCGAAATGCACGCTGGAGAGCGCGCGCGGACCGGTCAGCATCCGCCAGCGCGCGAGATCATCCAGCATCGCGGTGAACAGGGCGTCCCCGTCCGCGTTCGCCGCCTTGAAGACGTTGAAATCGCAATACGGGCAGATGCGCACGCAATAAGGCCAGTGGATATAAAGGCCTAGCCGGTCTTCACTCATGTCGCTCACGCGGAGAACAAATCCGCTTTCAGAAGACGGAAGGCGTGGGCGCGATGGCTCATGGCGTGCTTTTTCGAAGGCTCCATCTCGCCAAAGGTGATGTCGAACCCGTCAGGAATAAAGATCGGATCATAGCCGAAGCCGTGCTGGCCGCGCGGCGGGAAGGTGAGCGCGCCGCGCACCTCGCCCTCATAGACGCGGGTCTCGCCGTCAGGATGGGCCAGCGCCAGGGCGCACACGAAGCGCGCGGAATAGTCGGTGGCCTTCTTCGCCTCCAGCTCGGTGCGCACCGTGTCCATGGCGGCGTAGAAATCGCGTGGCTCACCGGCCCAGCGCGCCGAATAGATGCCCGGCGCGCCGCCAAGCGCCGCCACCTCAAGCCCGCTATCATCGGCCAGTGCAACCAGCCCGGAATGCTCCGCGCCGGCCCGCGCTTTTAACAGCGCATTGCCGATAAAGCTGTCCTCGGTCTCCTCCGGCTCGGGCAAACCCAGCAAATCCGCGCCTTTTGCGTCCAGCCCGAAGGGCTCGATCAACTCGGCTATCTCTTTGATCTTGCCCGCATTATGGCTTGCTATCGCCCAGACTTGCGCGCGTGTGAATACATTCATGCATACTGTCCCTGCTGAAAGCTCATATCGCCTTTCGAAAAATTAATATCGTTTTTCGATATATTTTTGTTGCGTCCCGATACGAGGTCCTCTACATACAGTCTCGAGGCGGACGGGAACACCCCGAACGGCTCCGGCGACAGACCGGCAGGAAAGATCGGATGCGCCGAAATGGTTGGTCGACAAAACAGCTTAGGAGAGTAAGAGATGGTCAGGTCTAACAATTCCAAAGGTCACGTGGCGTTTGCAACGGTGATCAATCTGGTTCTGGTCGCTGGCGTGTTCGCCGGCATGGTCGCTGCAATCAGCCCGCTGATGGCGTAACCGACATGAGCGCCGAAAAGGCCGGCTTGCTTCGAGACGCACCGCTCCTCCCCCCGCGGCGCCGAAGCGGCCGGTCTTCAAGGCCTCAACCGGAAGAAACGAATAATTGGGGGGCGCATGAGAACGCTCGGACCGGGATCGCTGGCCTCGATATTAAAGCTCCTCCTGGATGCTGCGTTTTATATCCTGTGGGCTTTTCTGGGTCTTGCGAGCCTGATCATCGTCCTCATCGTCTTCACCGGACTTTACCGCATCGCCGGCTTTGGTGACGGCCTTCCCGACAGCCTGTCGCAATTTCTCGCCATGGACGTGGTGCTCGCCCTGCCCATGGCGGTGGTGGCGATCGCAGCCTTGATCTTCATCATTGATCGGCTGCGCCGGATTTTCAAAACCCTCATCGGCGGCGATCCCTTCGTTCCCGAAAACGCCAATAATCTGCGCGCGATCGCCATCGGCATCGGCGTCTATCAGGTCCTGCAATACGCCAGCCATGGCGTGATCTCGCTTGTCTTTACCCTGTCCGGTCAGCCGGTGGAGGGTGGCGGGCGCGTGGTGCCGGAATTTTCCCTCAATCTGGGCGCCTGGTTCGCGGTACTGGCGTTTTTTGTGCTGGCTGAAATCTTCCGCGAGGGCGCCCGCCTTCGTGACGAACAAAAATACACGATCTAGGAGGACGCCATGCCGATTCGCGTCACCCTGGACCGGATGCTGCTTGAGCGCCGCATGTCGCTGACCGAGCTGTGCGACCGGGTGGGCATCACCATGGCCAACCTCTCCATCCTGAAAACCGGCAAGGCCAAGGCGGTGCGCTTTTCCACGCTGGAAGCGCTGTGCCGCGAGCTGAACTGCCAGCCGGCCGATCTTCTGTTCTTCGATGAAGAGGGCGAGGAAGACGACGGCTCGGACTAGCGCGCGCCGGACGTCGGACTCGCAGCTTCGAGAAACGCCGCGCACAGAGCGTCCAGAGCCGGATCGGCCGGCGCGCTCGCCCGCCGCATCAGGCCCGGACGCAGCACCACGGGCGAAACCCCCAGCTCCAGCCGCACCAGCGCATGATCGGCGCACAGCCGCGCGATCACCGTCTGCGGCCCCACCAGCACATGATCGGACGCCGCACACGCCCGCGCCAGGGTGACGTAGTCGTCGCAAACAAGGCTCGGCGCCGCCAGGCCGAAGGGCATGGGTCCGCGCCCCAGCCGGCCCGGCGGCGTGGCGCTCGCCACCGGATAACGGCCGGGATCCGCAGCCTCTGTGGCCCCCAGCAAGGCGTGACCCTCGCGCACGCACGCCGCGACGCCTTCCTCGGGAAGGGCGGTGAGGGTGAGATCATCCGGTCCTTCCACCGCGCCGATGTCGGCGGCCACCAGATCAAGCGCCCCGCCGCGGAGCTGCTCGATCAGGCGGGCGGCGGGGCCCGCCCGCACGGTCAGCGCGATATCGCGCCCGGTCCGATAGAGCCGCGCCACGGCGCCCGGAAGGAAGCTGTACTCCACGCTGGGCCCGACCCCGATGGTGAGCGTCCCGGCCCCGCCGGTGCGCCAGCGTCCCGCCTCGCCTTCCATGTCGGCGGCGGTCTGAACCAGCGTGCGCGCCCGGGGCAGCAGCGCCGCGCCCAGGGCCGTCAGCATGAGCCGGCGACCGGTGCGCTCGAACAGCGCGCCGCCCAGCGCCGCTTCAAGCTGGGCGAGGATCTTGGTGGCCGCCGGCTGGGACACCGTGATCGCCTGCGCCCCGGCCGAGACGGTGCCCCGCTCGGCGGCGGCGACGAACAGGCGGGCGCTCTTTAAGCTCAACATGGCATCGAAAATATCACAAAAAGGAATACCTGGAAGCCATATTACGATTGGACGTTATGGTTCGGTCAGCCCAGTCTTGCGCTTCTTTTGAGCAAGGAGCCGCGCCGTGGTGAGTGAAAAACTGGTCGTGCCGGCGATCTTTGCAGGCTTTGCTCTGCTGGAGATCGTTCTGGGCCGCTTTTCGGGCGCCCCCAAGGCGTCGCGCCGGGACATCGTGATCGAGACGGTCTCCAGCCTCACCATCGTTCTGCTCACCGTGCCGGCGATCTTCTTTCTGGCGCCGATGCTGGTGGAGCTGATCCGGCCGGGCAGCGCGGACGCGCTCGCCTTCCTGCCCTGGTGGGCGATGGTGGCGATCCTTCTGGTGGCCGACGACATGACCCAGTACTGGTGGCATCGCACCAGCCACAGCGTTCCGCTGCTCTACAATCTGCACCGCGCCCACCATTCGGGCGGCTATATGAGCGTTCGGATCGCCTACCGGAACAATCTTTTCTACTACATGCTCATGCCGGGCATCTGGGCGTCGGCGGTGCTGGTGCATCTGGGCTTCTACCCGGTCTATGCGGTCTATCTGATCGTGAAGATGGCGGTGATCTTCGCCGCCCATTCCAGCTGGCGGTGGGACGCGCCGCTGTACAGAATCCCCGCCCTCGCCCCGCTCATGTGGATCGTGGAGCGCACAATCTCGACGCCCGCCACCCACGCGGCCCATCACGGCCTGCACGCCGGAGACGGCGCGACCCACTACAAGGGCAATTACGGAAATCTGTTGTTCTTCTGGGACGTGCTGTTCGGCACCGCGAAGATCACGCGCACCTACCCGCAAGAGTTCGGCATCGAGAACATGGCGCCCGCCAGCACGGCGCGCGAGCTCGCGTGGCCGCTGGTGCGCAAATAGGCGTCAGGGATAGCTGATCACCACGGTGCGGTCGCCGACGGCCAGATCCGGTTCCTGCTTGAGCATCTGATCCGCGTTGGCGCGCAGCTCGACCGTGAGCGCGCCCGGCGCCCGCCAGGTCAGCCCATAGTCCTCGCGCACGCCCTGCCCCACCAGGAAGACCTGCTCGCGCCGGGCGATATCGCGCTGCGGCGCGCCGGCCTCCACCAGCTCGAACTGGAAGGTGGGCGGCGACTCCGCTCCGCAGGTGCGGCTCCAGACGCGCACGTCGTGGGCGCCGTCGGGCGAGGCCAGCGTGTCCAGAACGACCGTCTCGCAATCGCCGGCCATGCACCCCGACAGCGCCGCGGCGGCGGCCAGCGTCAGCGCCCAGCTAGAACCAGCCTTGATCATATCCGCTCCTTCAGCCGTTTCAGCGCCCGTTTCAGCGCCCGCATCAGCGCCGGCGCTTTTTCGGCGTGTCCGCAGCCGGCGCAAAGTCCGGAACGCGTATCTTGATCTTGTGATCGGCGGGGCCTTTCGCGCCGTCGGGATAGAGGCCGCGATAATAGCCCTTCTGCCATTTCTCCTCGGCGGCGGCCTGGTCGCCCGATTTCAGCCGGCCGGAGAAATCGGACCGGCTTTCGCGCCAGATCTCCATCTGCTTGAGCGCCTTGGGGTCGGTGTGCAGCGACTTGATCTCCGGCGTCACCCGCTCGAACAAATCCCGGCGCACGGGGAAGAAATGGGCGATCGCCTCGCCGGCCTCGAACCGCACCTCGCCGGGCCGCGTGAAGCGCCAGTTCATGGTGAAAGAGTACGGGCTCCAGTCGGTCTCGATGACACCGTTCAGGCCCATGATCCCGTCCTTCAGGCCGTTCACCGGCCCTGACACCCAAAGATTCCAGCCCGGCGCGGTGCGCGCCAGAAACCCCATCTCGAACGTGAGAATGCCGGAGCCGAAATTGGCCATGGCCGCGCCCGGCCTGTGCATGGCCATGGGATCGTCGAGCTCGACCTCGACATCCTCCACACGGTCGCCGCCGGTCCAGCGCGCGGTGACGCCGGTGGGCGTGAACACCTCCCAGCCATGCTGATTGGCGGCGGCCAGCGGCAGGCAGCGATAGGCGAAGCTTTCCGGCGTGTCGTCCATCCACTGGCGCCGGCTGTCGGCGGGGCGGACGGGGACGGGTTGGTCGGAAAGCGGGTGCAGGGTGAGTTTCATGGCGGCAAGAAAACGCGCCGCGAGGCGCCATGGCAAGACCGCGCTCCGCTTTTGCGCAGACGAGCTGAAACCGGCGCGCTGGAACCGCCCAGCCCACCGCGCGGCCCGCCGCTCGCCGCACTCTGGTGGCGTTTCGCCGCAAGCGCGTTGCGAGGCCGCGCGCGCCTTGCTGCGTTGGCGCCATGCCTGCTGACGCCGCCACGCTTCACCGCGCCTTTTCGCTCAACCCGGCTGTCAGTCTGGCAAGGGCCGCCAAGGCCTATGCGCGCACCGGGGTGGCGGTGATCGACAATGTGCTCGATTTTGAATGCGCCGCGGCGCTCGCCTCGGCCATGATCGCCGCGCCGGGCTTCAACCTGGTCACACGGATCGAGAACCAGCATCGCGATTTTGATGCGACCGCCATGGCCGATCTTGCACCCGGCCCGCGCGACCAATTCAACCGTCTGGTCGATGAGGAGGCCCGGGCCGGATTTCAGTATCTCTATGAAACCTATCCGCTCTACGACGCTTCTCGCCAGGGCCTGCCGCTTCCCGCCGCCTTCGCTGGAATTCTGGGCCTTGTGGAGAGCCGTGAGTTCCTGGCGTTCGCCCGCAAGGTCTGCTGGAGCGATCAGATCAGGTTCGCCGACGCCCAGCTGACCCGCTTCCAGCCCGGGCACTTCCTGTCCGAGCATGATGACGCCGCACCCGGAAAACAGCGCGTCGCCGCCTATGTGCTGCAGCTGTGCAGCGGGTGGCGCGCCGATTTCGGCGGCGTGCTGAACCTTCTCACCCCGGACGGCGAGATCCGCCGCGGCCTCGTGCCCGGCTTTAACCGGCTCGTGCTCTTCTCGGTCCCGCGGCCCCATGCGGTGAGCGCCGTGGCCCCCTTTGCCCCGCGCCCGCGCCTGGCCATGACCGGCTGGCTGCGCGGAGGCGACCCTGCTTGAAGGCGCCCGCTCCCAAGCGACACTGGCGCCGCGAGCCCAGAGAGGCGATGTAGGCGGCGGCGATGTAAAGGCGGCGAGACCGCTGTGATCGGATGAAGCGGAATGACAGGCGGCGGCTGACGCCGCAGTCATGTCTTAGCCGGTTCCGTCCCTGTCCTGAAAGATGAAGCGCGGCCCCGGGCCCGCCAGCCGGGCCTGGTCGTCGCGATTATAAAGCGAGCAGGCGTCAAGTGACAGGCATCCGCACCCGATGCACCCGCTCAGCTTGGCCTTCAGATTCTGCAGCATGGCGATCTGGGCGTCGAGCCGGGATTCGATTTTGACGGCGACGCGCGTCCAGTCCTGCTTTGTCGGGGCGTGACCGGCCGGAAGCGTGGCCAGAGCGGCGCCGATATCAGTGAGGCTGAGGCCCAGCCGCTGTGCGGCCATGACAAACGACAGCCGGCGAAGGTCAGGCCGCGTGTAGCGCCTTTGTCCGCCGGCGTTGCGCTCCGGCGTGACCAGACCCTTTTCCTCATAAAAACGGATCGCCGACACCGACATGCCGGTTCGCCCGGCGACGTCGCCGATGGAAAGCGTGCGTTGCAGCTGCGCCATGGGGTCCGCGCGCTCCTTGCAAATTAAACCTTGACCTCAAGTAAGGTTTAGAAGTTATCCCGGCGTCTCGTTCAACACAAGAAGCGAGACCGACCATGACCCAGGTTCTTCTGGAACACGTCAATATGACCGTCACCGATGCGGACCGGACCGCCGCGATGCTGAGCGCGCTGTTCGGCTGGCGCATCAGGTGGTCGGGCCCGTCCAAGGCGGGCGGATACAGCGTCCATGTGGGCGATGACGAGCGCTATGTTGCGCTCTACAACCCCAAGGGCGAGATCGCGCCGGCCGGAGACAGCCTTTTGCAAACCGGCGCCGTCAACCATCTCGGCGTGCTGGTCGAGGATCTCCATGCGGCCGAGCGCCGCGTGCTGGACGCGGGCCTGAAGACCCACAGCCACCAGACCTACGATCCCGGAAGCCGGTTCTATTTCCACGACCATGACGGCGTCGAGTACGAGGTGGTCAGCTACGCCTGAGCCCGCCGGCGCGCGGCTCTGGCGCGTCGGGCGTCAGGGCTGCGGTGCGGCCTTCCCGGGGCCTGCCGGCCCGTTTGATCGCTTCAATCGATCCACCGGATCGATTGATCCGCTTCGCGGACCGCTTCTCACCCCTCGCGAAACCGTCTTATTTGGCGTATGTGTGCGCCATGACCACGCAAGCCATCAAACTCGACCTCTCTCCGCGGCCCGCGGAGCCCGAGCTCATCGCGCTCGCCGGCCTGACGCGCGCAGAGCTGCGCCAGGCGCTCATCGACCATGCCGGCGTCGACGAGAAGAAAGCCAAGATGCGCGCCGACCAGCTGTGGCGCTGGATCTATAATTTCGGCGCGACCTCGTTTGATGAGATGACCAATGTCTCGCTGGATCTGCGCGCAGTTCTGCAACGCAAGTTCACGCTGGCGCGCGCCGAGATCGTGGAACGCTTGGTGAGCGTCGACGGTACGCGCAAATATCTCATTCGCTTCGCCCCCGGCGTGGAAGCCGAAGCGGTCTTCATTCCCGGCGTCGGCCGGTCGGGCGCCCTGTGCGTGTCCAGCCAGGTGGGCTGCACGCTCACCTGCACCTTCTGCCATACCGGCACCCAGAAGCTGGTGCGCAATCTCACCGCCGCCGAGATCGTTCAGCAGGTGATGATCGCCCGCGACGATCTGGAAGAATGGCCGACCTCCAACGAGGACCGGCGCATCACCAATATCGTCTTCATGGGCATGGGCGAGCCGCTCTACACGCTGGACTCCGTCGCCGACGCCATCGACGTGATCAGCGATAACGAAGGCATGGCCATCGGGCGCCGGCGCATCACCGTGTCGACCTCCGGCGTCGTGCCGAAGATCGTCGAGCTGGGGACGCGCACCAGAGCCATGCTGGCCATCAGCCTGCACGCCACCAATGACGCTCTTCGCGACGAGCTGGTGCCGCTGAACAAGAAATACCCGATCCAGATCCTGCTGGAGGCGATCCGCAGCTATCCCGATCTCTCCAACGCCAAGCGGGTGACCTTCGAATACGTCATGCTCAAGGGCGTCAATGACAGCCCCGCCGAGGCGCGCGCCCTGGTCAATCTGCTCAAGGGCATCCCGTCCAAGATCAATCTGATCCCGTTCAATCCCTGGCCCGGAAGCCCCTATGAGTGTTCCGACTGGGAGACGATCGAGACGTTCTCCGAGATCGTGAACCGCGCCGGCTACGCCTCGCCCATCCGCACGCCGCGCGGCCGCGACATCTTCGCCGCCTGCGGCCAGCTGAAAAGCGAAAGCGTGAAGATCCGCGCCAGCGAAAAGCGCAAGCTGGAGCGCGAGGGACAGGGCGAGGGGTAGCGCGCACGCACCTTGCTTCGCACGCCATAACGGCGAGCGCTCTCGCGCGAACGCGCGGCCCGTGCTAAGCGCCGCGCCATGACCGAGACACCTCAATCCGGCGCCCCGCGCCGCAAATCAAAATCCACCAAGAATCTCGGCCCCCGGGCTGCGGCGCTGGCCGCGGTCATGGGGGTCGTGTCCAAGGGCACGCCGCTGGACGCCGGCCTTGCGGGCCGTCCCGAGTGGAAGCGCCTGGAGCCACGTGACCGCGCATTTGCGCGCGCCATCGCCGCGGCCAGCGTGCGCCGGCCGCATGCGCTGGACGCCGCGCTGGCGCAGTTTCTCACAACGCCCTTGCCCAACTATGCGCTGAAAGCGCGCATGATCCTGCGGCTCGGCGCCGCCGAGCAGCTGATCCTGGACACCCCCGCCCACGCCGCCGTGGACGCCTGGGTCTCGCTCATGGCCCAGGACGAGGAGACGGAGCGGTACAAAAACCTCTCCAATGCGGTGCTTCGAAAAGTCGGCGGCGAAAAGGGCCGCCACGCGCTGCGCACCGCCGATCCCCTGAACGATCTGCCCGACTGGTGGGCCGAACGCTGGACGCAGGTCTATGGCGCCAAGATCGCGCGCGAGATGGCCAAAGCCCGCTCCGGCCCGCCGCCGCTGGATCTCACCTGCAAGCCCGGCGTCGACACCGCCGCATTGGCCGAGGCCATTGGCGGGCGGGTGCTGTCCACCGGAACCGTGCGACGCGACCAGATCGGCGCGGTGGAGGGTCTGCCCGGCTATGAAGCCGGAGACTGGTGGGTGCAGGACGCGGCGGCGGCCCTGCCGGTCCGGCTGCTGAACCCGAAAGAGGGCGAGATCATCGTTGATCTGTGTGCCGCGCCAGGCGGCAAGACGCTGCAGATCGCCGCCAGCGGAGCCGTCACCATCGCCGTCGACGCCTCGGCCAAGCGCCTGCAGCGCGTGCGCGAAAACCTGGACCGCACCGGCATGGACGCGGAAATCATCACCGCCGATGCTCTGGAATGGCGCTCTGACGTGCAGCTGCACGGCGTGCTTGTGGACGCGCCGTGCACGGCCACCGGAACGCTGCGCCGACGCCCCGATGCAGCCTTCGCCAAGCAGCCGGGCGATGTGGAGTCGCTCGCACCGATCCAGTCGCAGATGCTGGACGCGGGCTTTGAAATGCTCAGATCGGGCGGACGCATGGTCTATTGCACCTGCTCGCTGGAGCGCGAAGAGGGCGAGGACCAGATCGCGGCGTTTCTGAAGCGCACGCCGGACGCCCGGCTTGATCCCGTCGCCCCTGAAGAGCTGCCCGGTCTGGAGCGCGCCATCGTCAACGGTGCGGTGCGCACCCGGCCGGACATGTGGTCCGATCAGGGCGGGCTGGACGGGTTCTACATCGCCCGCATCTTGAAGGCCTGAGTCCGGATCGCGCCAGGGCGAAGGCGCGGCGGGTTTTCACGCCGCGCCCCACCGGCTATGTCTCGCTTCAACCGGCGCGCGGACGCGCCGCATAAAGCCTCTGGAGGAGCATATGGACGTCAAGGGTATCGCAGCAGTCGTCACCGGCGGGGCTTCGGGTCTGGGCGAGGGCACGGCCCGGCGCCTGGCCGCCGAAGGCGCCAAGGTCACGATTTTCGACCTCAATGAAGAACGCGGCCAGAAAGTCGCCGCCGAGATCGGCGGGATTTTCGCCAAGGTCAATGTCGCCGATCCTGAAAGCGTCAAGGCCGGCTTTGAAGCCGCCCGCGCCGCCCACGGCCAGGAGCGCGTCATGGTGAACTGCGCCGGCATCGGCTGGGCCGAGAAGACCGCGCGCCGCTCCTCCAAGGGCGACATCGTCATGCACCAGCTGGATAAATTCGCCCTGGTGGTGAACGTCAACCTGATCGGCAGTTTCAACTGCGCCGCCATCTCCGCGGCCGGCATGCTGGAGCTGGAGCCCACGAAAAGCGGGCGCGGCGTGATCGTGAACACCGCCTCGGTCGCCGCCCAGGACGGCCAGATCGGCCAGGTCGCCTACGCCGCCTCCAAGGGCGGCATTTACGGCATGACCCTGCCCATGGCCCGCGATCTCGCCCGCGAAGGCGTGCGGGTGAACACCATCCTGCCGGGCTTCTTTGAAACCCCGATCTACGAGCAGATGCCGCCTGAGGTGAAAACCAACCTGGCCGCCAATCTGCAATTCCCCCAGCGCTTCGGCACCCCGGCCGAATACGCCGATCTTGTCGCCTTCATGGTGAGCAATGACTACATCAACGCCGAATGCGTCCGCCTGGACGCCGGCGCGCGCATGCCCCCGAAATAGGGGCGGCGCAAACCCATAATTAAAAGCCCCGGACCATCGGTCCGGGGCTTTTTCATTACTGGGCGATGAAACCGCTCCCGCCCTGGGGCCGCGCATGGATCAGCCCATGCACGAAGCGCATCTTGCCCAGCACCGCCGGCGCAAGAACGAAGGGATAAAGCTCGCGCTGGCCCATGCTGAGGCTGAGGCAGTTGAGCGCGTAGGTGAGCGAGACCCAGGCGGCGATGAGGGCGTCGAAATCCTTGGCGTCGACGCTGGCGAACCGGGTCGCGGCGTCCACGTCCAGCTCGCGCCCGGCGTCGGGATCCAGCCGCATGCCGAAGTATGACGCGGTCTCGATCGTGTCGACGATGTGCAGATAGTGGGCCCAGGTCTCGGCGAAATCCTCCCACGGATGGGCGCTGGCGTAGGAGCTGACATGGTTGGCGCGCCAGTTATCCGGGGGACCGTCTGTGTAGTGGGCGGCGAGCGCGTCTGAATAGGACTGGCGCTCATCGCCGAACATGGTGCGGAACGTGTCCAGCAGCACGCCCGGCGTCACCAGCCGGTCCCAGTAATAATGGCCGACTTCATGGCGGAAATGGCCCAGCACGGTGCGGTAGGGCTCGGAGAGCTCGCTGCGGGTCACCTCGCGATGCACGTCATTGGCTTCCTCCACCGCGATGGTGATGACGCCGTTCGCGTGGCCGATCTGCGCCGTGTCGGCGCCGTCATCGCGCGAGCCGGCGAGAAAATCGAACGCCAGTCCGTTGACGGGATCGCGGAACCGGTCGGTCAGGGGCAGGCCCAGCGCCAGGAGCGAATAGACCAGGCGATGCTTGGCCCGCTCCAGCTCGCGCCAGCGCATGAGATTGTCGGTGTCGCTCAGATCGGGGACGGTGCGGTTGAGCCGGCATGCGCGGCAGTAATCGCCCGGCGCGTCGGCCTCGATCAGCCAGTTGCACGCGTCCCAGGCGGCGTTGGCGCAGAAGCGGAACCGGCCGCCCTTGTCGTCCAGCGCGCGCCAGAGCGAGCCCCCCATGGCGCCCAGCGTGGTGAGGTCTTCGCGCTCGGGCACATAGCCGAGCACGCCGCCGCACTGCTCGCAGCGCGTGTTTTCAAAGTACAGCCTTTGGCCGCACGTGGGGCATTCAAACAATTTCATTCAAGGATCACCGGTTCTGGCGGCTGGGCCGCATGCGGCGCTTCAGGGCGAAGCGCGATCAAGGGGCCCGGACGGTGGTGGTGGCGGCGTCACGCTTGGCCTGAGCGATCGCCTCGTCCAGCGTTGTGTAACGAAAACGCCGGTAATGGAAATAGTTCGTCGGAATGCACGTGATTTCGAGCTGCTCCATTTCGAGTAGTTTTTCAGACTCTACAGCGCTTAATTCCGGACAAATCTTGATGTCGGTCACGGCGTCATCTTTCTATGTTTTTAACACACATGGGCGCCAAGGCTCGAAGATTCAAATCCCGGCGGCTGCGGTCCGAGCCGGCGGGGACGGCGGGGTGAACCGTTCAGGCCCTCCCCATCAAAGGAAACGAGACACCGGCCCGAAAGGCTCCCGCGGTCCGCCCGGCGGGGCCGGGTCTGGGGCGAGGCGTTTCACAGGCTTGGTCTTTTACGCCGCGCGCCGCTAGGCTTCCGCGCAAGCAAGCCGGGCCATGGCTCGAGGCTCAACGGGGAGATACGAAAATGACCGCCACCAAGCTGATCGCAGGCGCGGCCGCCGGCGCCGGCCTGATCGCCATGATCGCCGCGCCGGCCCTCGCCCAGTGGGACCATCGCTATCCGAAGCTCGAGGATTTCGGCCACCACACCTATCTGGAGCAGCACGAGCTGCCGATCCTGTCGGGCGGCCCCATCGATCCGGCCCCGGCGCCGGACGGCGAGCGCCTCGCCTTCGCGGCGCAGGGCTGGATCTGGATGCTGGATCTCGAGGAGGGAACCGCCGAACGCGTCACCTCGGGCGCCGGCGTGGACGCCCGCCCGCGCTGGTCGCCGGACGGAACGCGCCTCGCTTTCGTTCGCGATTACGGCGCGGAGACGGCGGTGGTGGTGCGTGATCTCGCCAGCGACGCGGAGACCGTCATCGACACGCCCGGCATCGATCTGGATCCGGAGTTCTCCGACGACGGCGCCTATCTGTTCTATACGTCCGGAGAGAGCGGCAGCCTGAGCCTGATGCGCCGCCATCTGGAGACCGGCGCGCAGGAGCGCATCACCGATCTGCGCCAGGTGGAGCGCAACGCCCGCAGCCTGCCCGGCGGCGGCGTGATGTATCTGGCGGCCAACGGCGCATCGCGGACCTTGCGGGTGCGCGATTTTCTCGGTGGTGGCGATGAAATCGTCCACGGCGAAACGCTGACCTATCACCTCACCGCCGATACGCACCCCGGCGAAGGCCTGATCGTCTACAGCGCGCCCATCGATAACGCCTATCATCTGTGGACGCTGGACCTGGACCAGCCCGAGGCGCGCCATCGCCTCACCGACGGCGACCCCTACGCCCTCACCCCGGCCTTTAGCGCCGACGGCGATCACATCTACTACACCGAAGCCGACGATCAGCGGCGCTTCCATATCCGGCGCATCGCCACCCATGGCGGCGAGCCGGAAACGATCGAGATCGCGCGTTGGGATTACGGCGACGCTGTCGGCACGCTGAGCGCCGCGGTCACCGGCCCAGGCGGCGAAGCGATTGCGGCGCGCGTCTCCATTGTGCGCGCGGATGGTCATCCGGTCGCAAACCCTGACGGCGCCACCTATTTCGATCCCCAGACCGGGCGTCCGTATTTCTATGTGGACGGCGAGACCCGCCTCACCCTGCCCGCTGGGCGCTACACGATTCTGGTGGCCCGCGGGCCCATGAACGCCATGGCGCGCGCTGAAATCCGGGTACGCGGCGGCGGCGAGGCCGAGGCTTCGCTGCTGCTTGAACCCGTCTGGGATGCGGACGCGGCCGGCTATGCGTCAGCCGACCACCACGTCCATCTCAATGGTGACGGCCATCACCGGGCGACTCATGACGACGCCCTGCAAGCCAGCGCCGGCGAAGACCTCGACCTGCTGGCGCCCATGTCCTGGAATCGCTGGGAGCGGCGCATTGATCGCGGCCTCGTGGGCGAGGTCTCCACAGGAAGCGGCGCCATCATCGAGCAGGGCCAGGAGGTGCGCTCGCATTTCCACGGCCACGTGGGCCTGCTGGGGGTCGAGACACCCTTCGCGCCGTGGTTCTGGGGGCCCAACAATCCCACGCTCGGCGATCCGGACCTGACCAATGGCGACGTGTTCGCCTATGCCGACGAGATCGGCGCGTTCGCCACCTACGTGCACCCGCTGGGCTCGGACGCCGATCCGTTTGACGATCTCGCCACCGCCGGAATCCCGCTGGAGCTTCCCGCAGACGGCGTGCTGGCGAGCCGCATGGGGCTGGAGCTGGTATGCGCCTGGACCAGCCCGCTGGGCAATTCTGAGCTCTGGTATCGCTTTCTCAATATCGGGCGGCCGGTGGCGGCCATGTCGGGCACGGACGGCTGGGTGGATTTTTATCGCACCCCAGCCATGGGCACCGGGCGCAATTATGTGCGCCTGGATGGAGACGCCCAGACCGCCGCGACCATCGACGCCGCCGCCATCGCAGGGCGTGGTTTCGTCACGACGGGCCCGGCGCTGGTGGTCTCGCTGGATGACGGCGCCCGGCCCGGCGACGTGACTGAAAGCGGCCCGGCGCGCTGGCGCGCGGAGTTGGCCAGCACGGTAGCCGTCGACACGGTGGAGGTCCTCGTCAATGGCGAGATCGTGGAGCGCCTGGACGGCGTCGAGGCCGGCGGGAGCCGCACCCTCACAGGCGATGTCGATCTGCCGGAAGGCGGCTGGATCGCCGTTCGCGCCTACGCCGGCGACCCCGGCCCCGACAGCTGGCCCACCATGCATGCGCGCCCGTTCGCCCACTCCTCTCCCATCTGGATCGGCGCGGTGGGCTCCACCGACCCCGCCGCAAGCGCCGCGGCGGCAACCGACCTGATCGCCGCCATCGATGTCGCCGAGGTCCGTGCGCGCGCCGCCTATGGCGATGTGCAGACCCCGCGCATGCACGCCCGCTTTGATGAGGCGCGCGAGCGGCTGCGGGCGATGATCCCAGACGCTGGCGCTGAGTAGGCCGGCGCCGTGATCCTGTCACGCATCACCCACGCTGTGCGCACCCAGAACTGGTTCGCCGTGGCGCTGGAGTTCGTCATCGTCATCGCCGGCGTGGTGACTGGTTTTCAGGTCAATGCCCGGAATGAGCAGCGCCCCAGGCGCCGAGCCCGGCGTCGTCGCGGTCATCTCCGAGCCGGTATTCACCGACTGGCTGCGCACCATGTATGCGCTGAACGCCCACAATGCGAGCTGGAACCAAACTAGCCATTTCGAAATCGCGCCGATAATCGCGGTTCTGGAGCAGGAGATGGGCGGCTAGAGCGTCTTCGCCCTTGATCCAGCCCCGCCAGGTTCAGCTGACGCCAGACCGCCCCACCCAGCCGTCCGTCATCGCGCAGGCGCCGCACCCGCCGCTCGCAACTGCGACCCATTCGCATTCGCTCTTGCGGACCCGCCACGCCTTCGGTAAATGCAACCTATTCTCATTTACAACGTCGCGGGGCCTTTCGGGCCCGGTCTGGCGTTCTGGATCGACTTTAGGGACTAACCCATGGGCATGCGCACTCTTCTTTCCGCCGCGGTCTCGCTGGCCGCACTGGCGCCGGCGGCGTTCGCCGAGACCGAAACCGAAGCCGGGAGCGCGGATTCCACGCCCAAGGACGTGATCTATGTGTACGGCGTTCGCGGCGCCTATGCCGGGGACGAGTCCAGCTCGGCGACGCGCACGCCCACCGCGCTGGAAGACCTGCCCCAGTCGCTCTTCGTGATCACCCGCGACGTCATCGATGACCAGGCCATGACCGGGCTCAGCGAGCTGGTGCGCTATGTGCCCGGCGTCACCATGGGTCAGGGCGAAGGCCATCGCGACGCGCCGGTGTTTCGCGGCAACATCACCACGTCGGACTTCTTCGTCGACGGTCAGCGCGACGATCTGCAATATCTGCGCGACCTCTACTCGGTGGAGCGCGTGGACGTGATCAAGGGCCCCTCCGCCATGGTGTTCGGCCGCGGCACCGGCGGCGGCGCCATCAACCGGGTTAGCAAGACCGCCGGGGCCGATGTGCGCGGCCTCGACCTGTCGGTCGGCACGATGGGCCAAGCGCGCGCCGCGCTGGATCTGGGCGGTGAGATCACCGGCTCGGTGGCGGGACGTGTCAATGCGGTGATCGAGGACAGCGAGAGCTTCCGCGACGGCGTCGAGATCGAGCGCCGCGGGATCGCCCCCACCCTCGCCTTTGACCTATCGCCGGACACGCGCCTGGATCTCTATGGCGAGCATTTCGAGGATGACCGCACGGTGGATCGCGGCGTGCCGTCCCAGAACGGCCGCCCCTGGCCGGGAGACGAGGCGACATTCTTCGGCAATCCCGACATTTCCTATTCCGACATCGAGGTGAACACCGCCCGGGCGGTATTGAGCCATGACTTCACCGAAGCGCTGAGCTTTCGCGGGGCGCTGAGCTATGGCGATTATTCGAAATTCTACCAGAACGCCTATCCGAGCGGCCCGGTGGATCCGGTCGCCGGCACGGTGCGCATCTCGTCCTACAACTCGGCCACCACACGCGAAAACCTGCTCGCCCAAGGCGATCTGGTGTGGGAGGGCGCGTTCGCCGGGCTTCAACACACTGTGCTGTTCGCCGTGGAGGCCGGACGCCAGGACAGCGAAAACGTGCGCGTGAACGCCCAGTCGGCCATTTTCGACCTCTCCGACCGGGGCCGCGCCTTCCAGCCCGACTTCAGCGTTACTGCGGCGCGCGACAATACCAACGAGCTCGGGCTCGCCGCGGTGCTCGTGCAGGACCAGATCGAGATCACCGACTCCCTCCAGGCCGTCGCGGGCCTGCGCTGGGACCGGTTTGACCTGGATTTCATCGACCGCCGCGCCGGACAGCCGAATTTCTCGCGCACCGACGAGTTCGTCTCGCCCAAGCTGGGCCTGATCTATGAGCCTGTGGCGGGGCTGTCGCTCTACGCCGGCTGGTCGCAGGCCTATCTGCCGCAATCGGGCGACCAGTTCAGCTCCCTGAACGTCAACAGCGCCGCGCTGGACCCGGAAGAATTTGAAAACACCGAAGTGGGCCTGCGCTGGCGGCCCGCGCCGGAGCTGCTGGTGAGCGCCGCGCTCTATCGCCTGGACCGCACCAACGCCACCGCGCCGGGCGCCGTCGCCGGCACGCTGGTGCTCACCGGATCCCAGCGTTCAGAAGGCCTGGAGCTGTCGGTTCAGGGCGAGGTGCGCGAAGGCTGGAACATGATCGGCGCGCTAGCGGTGCAGAACAGCGAGATCACCTCCACCACCGCCTCCGCTCCGGCCGGGCGCGAAGCGCCGCTGGTGCCTGATTTCAGCGCTTCGGTGTGGAACCGGGTCGCGGTCACCGACCGGTTCGAACTGGCGCTCGGGCTGATCCATCAGAGCGAGCAGTTCGCCTCGATCACCAACGCCGTGGAGCTGCCCGCCTATACCCGCGTGGACGCGGCGGCCTTCTTCACGCTCACCGACCGGATCGACCTGCAACTCAATATCGAGAATTTGCTGGACGAGACCTACTGGTTCAGCGCCCACAACGACAACAATATCAGCCCCGGCGCGCCCACCAACGCCCGCCTGACCCTGAGCGCCAGCTTCTAGGCTGCGCTCTAATACCCTGCCGTGAACGGGCCGCTTCCCACCGGAGCGGCCCATTTTGCCGTCGGAGTCTCAGCGGCAAGCCGCGGCGCATCAAAAAACCCGCCGGCGCGCGATGGGACCGGCGGGCTTGATGAACGGTTTCAACTGCAAAAGCGGGTCTCCCACGACCCGTCCGGCGGTCAACCGGTTTCGGGGCGGATGACGCGGGGGCCGAGATTGGACACCACTTCGCGGGCTTCGAACCCGGACGGATCGTCCGGCGCCGGGCCGCGGCCCAGCACGATCTCGGCCTGCGCCTCATAGCGCGAAACCTCGCGCACATTCACATCATCCCAGAGCGGGTCATGCCAGCCATACCAGCCATAGCGCGGATGGAAGTACTGGTAATGAAAGCCGAATCTGGAATAGCGCGAGGCGAACGGGTCGCCGGAACCGACAAAGCGGCGGTCGGCCTCGGTGTCGCGGCGCACGATGGTGAAGTGGTCAAAGCCGCGCTCCAGCGTCAGCTCCGCGGCGCGATAGAGCAGAAACGTCTCCACGGTCTCCCGGTCGGTGACCGAGTTTCCGTTAAAACTCACCAGATAGCGATCAGACTCGATGGCCTGCTCGGTATATCCGTAAGCGCCTGTTTGTGCACTCTGATATGGCGTAGGCCCGGCGCAGGCGGCCAGTGTGGCCGCGGCGCCGATGACGGCGAAAAGTCGGAACATGGGTCCGTCTCCGTTGTGACAATCTTCACAGCTGTGAGTATGGTTAACAATCACCGCGATTGGAAGGCGGTGTGCAGTTGAGCACCTGGAGGGGGAGGCGGGACATGGACATGGCGATGCGCTCCTTCGTGCTGGCCGCCGCCCTGGCGCTGTTCGCCGCGGCCGGCGTCATCGGCTGGGGCCTGCTGAGCGGCGGCGGTTTCACCCCGCCCTGGGCCGGAGGCGGAACCGGGGCTGACACTCGCTCCACCGGCGCCTTCGAGATCACCCCCGGCTCGCTGTATGACGAGTTCGGCGAAAGCGACTCGCTGGACCGCGCCCCGACAGTCGGCCAGCCGGGCCGCGTGGTCATCCGGTCGGGGAGCGCCGGCGCGGCGTTCGACACCGGACAGCCCAGCACCGGAAGCGGTCCACGCTTTGACTGGAGCGGCTCGTCTCCCAGCGCCGACGTCTACGACCTGCCCCGCGAAACGCCCGCAGACCGGGTGGAAGCCGATTGCCGCATTCGCGGCGGCTCCAGCTATGGCTGCCGCTGCCTTGTGCGCGTGGCCCGGCGCGATCTCAGCGAGGCCGGGTTTGATTTTCTCTCCCTGGCCAACGAGCCGCAGCCGCGCTCTGATCGGCTGCAAGCGTCCGGGCTGGAGGCGCGCGATCTTGGCGCGCTCGCCGGACAGCTCGTGCGGATCGACGTAGAGGCGCGCCGGCGCTGCGGCGCCGCCCTCGCGCCCTGAGCCCCTGACCTCTCCTAGTGCAGACGCAGCTCCACATCGGCGCCGCGCCATTCGGCCGGCTTGATCATGTCGCAATGGGCCACGCGCACCGAGTGGATCACCGCCTCGATCTCGCGCCGCCAGAAATCCAGAAACTTCATGAGGCGGGGGAAATCCGGCGCCTGGTCATAGGTCTGCCAGAGGAAGGTCTGCAGCAGGCCGGGATGATCGGGCAGATGATAGAACACCTCCGCCGTGGTCAGCCGGGCCCCTTTCAAAGCGAACAGAAAATCGGAATCGGTGCGCATACGCCTGCTCCTTCAAGTCACGCGGGACTGGAAAAGGCTTGACCGCAAGCGCGCCCGCAGGCAAGAGCATGCGCGGTGATTTATGAATGATTTCTGTATGTTGGCAGCCCACACCCAACGCTGCTGCCAGCGGCCTAGTCCAGCGCCACAATCGTGCCGAGCCGGCGCGCCTCATTGATCCGGCCGCGCAGCAAAAGCACGTCGATATTGTCTGGCGCCAGGGTGCGCGCGGTGCGCATGTCGGCTTCAGCGCCATTGAGATCACCGGTGGCCAGGCGCGCCTCGCCGCGCAGGCGGTGCGCCTCGGCGTCGGAGGCGTCCGCCGCGATGGCTTCGCCGGCATAGGCTGCGGCCGCCTCATAGTTCTCACGCGCCAGGGCGGCTTCGGCCCGGCCCCGGCGCAGACCGGAATCGCCCTCGTCAAAATCAATCCCGCGCGAAAACGCCAAGAGGGCCTTTTCGCTCAAATCGGCCTCAAGATAGGCGTCGCCGGCCTGACCGAACATGATGGCCCGGCTGCGGTCCGTGGCCGAAATCGCGCCCTCGGCCGCGGCGCGCAGGCGGTCCGCGCCGTCCTCCACCTGCCCCAGCGCGATAAGCGCCAGCGAGACGCAATGCTCGGCCGGCCAGCCGCCGGCCTGATGGCGCCAGGCGAGCGCTTCTTCAAAGGCCGCCTCGGCGTCCACGGCGATCGCCTCGATGCAGGCCCGGTGGCGCTGATCGGGATCCAGCGGCTGTCGGGCGTGCACAGGGGCCGTTGCGGCGCAAACCGCTGCAGTGGCGGCTGCGGCGGCGAACAGGCGGCGGGCGGTGAGGGTCATGGGCGCGGTTCCTCAAAACGGCGAGCTCGGTTAAGCCTAGGGACGAACGGAGCATATTGCCATGGCCGAGACCCCTTCCATCCTCTTTGCAGGCTTCGGCTATGTCGCCGAGGCCACAGCGGCGCGCCTGGCCGCCTCGGGCTGGCGGGTGCTGGCGAGCACGCGCAGCCCTGACACGGCGGCGAAACTCGAGCGGCTAGGATACGGTGCGGTACATGCCGATCCCGGCACGCGGGAGGGCGGCGAGGCGTTGCGCGAGGCGGCCCGCGGCGCCGGGGCGGTGATCTTCAGCGCCGCACCGGGCGAGGCCGGCGATCCTTTCCTTCCTGCCTTTGACGGTATGGATCTCGGCCTGACCTGGCTCGGCTATCTCTCCACCACCGGCGTCTATGGCGACCGCCAGGGCGGCTGGGCGTTCGAGCATGATCCTGTCAGTCCCGGCCAACCGCGCAGCGTGCGCCGGGCCGAGGCCGAGGCCGCCTGGAGCGAGCGCGGCGCGCGCCTGTTCCGGCTGTCGGGGATTTACGGACCCGGCCGCAGCGCGCTCGACCGTGTGCGCAGCGGCGACGCCCGCGTCTTCGACAAGCCGGGCCAGGTCTTCTCACGCATTCATGTGGAGGATATCGCCTCGGTGTTGATCCGGGCGCTGGAGCGGCCCGCGGCGGACGGCGCGTTCAACCTCGCCGACGACCATCCTTCAAGCCAGGCCGAGGTTATGTGCGGCGCGGCCGAGATGCTGGGCGTACCGGCGCCGGAGGTGATCGCCTTCGATCCCGATCAGGCGAGCGCGATGCAGGCGAGCTTCTTCTGCGAATGCCGGCGCGTCTCCAACGCCAGGGCCAAGGCGGTGCTGGGCTGGCGGCCCGCCTATCCCAGCTGGCGTGAAGGCCTGGCGGCGATCCTGGCGCAGGGCGGCTAGTCGAGCGCTTCGATCACCGCCACCATGCGCTGCAGATCCGCCTCGCCTGACAAGCGGTGATCGCCGGACTTTGACAGGTGCAGCTCCACATCCGTGCCGCTGAGCGCCTCCATCAGGCGCACGGCGTGATTCCACGGCACGTCGGGATCGCGCCAGCCCTGAAGGATGCGCACCGGCGCGGCGATCTCGATGGGCGCATCCAGGATCGACCAGCGCCGTCCGTCTTCAATGAGCGTTCTGGTGATCACTGTCTTGCCGCCATAGGGCGAAGGCTGCTCCCAGCGCCCCTCGGTCTCGATCGCCTGCTTTACGTGAAAGGGCAGGCCGGCCCATATCAGCTTCTCGGTGAAATCGGGCGCCGGGGCGATCAGCACCAGCGCCTTCACCCGCTCGGGCCGGGCCAGCGCCGCCAGCAGCGCCATCCATCCGCCCATGGAAGAGCCCACAAGGATTTGCGGCCCCTCGGTGAGCTGATCGAGCGCGGCCAGCGCATCCTCGCGCCAGCGGCTGATGGAGGCGTCCTCGAACGCGCCGGACGATGCGCCATGGCCGTAGTAATCAAACCGCAGGAACGCCCGGTCCGTCTTTTGCGCCCAGGCGTCCAGATGCATCGCCTTGGTCCCGCCCATGTCCGAGGCGAACCCGCCCAGAAACATCACGCCCGGAGCTGCGCCCGGAGCCTCGCCGGGATGGCGCACAAAGCCAAGATAGTGGCCGTCGCCGCGGTCGAGGCGGGCGGGATCGGTCATGGCGGGCACCTTTCTGGTTGGCGCTTTAGGGGCATGCCGGTTATGTGACCCGCCCGCCCCATGAGGCAAGCGGGCGATGAAGGACGGATGTGAACATACTCCAGGTCATCCCAGAGCTCGACGCCGGCGGCGCCGAACGCACCACGATCGAGGTCGCAGAAGCGATCACGCGCGCCGGCGGACGCTGCATCGTGGCCAGCCGCGGCGGGCGCCTGGAGGATGAGCTGCAGGCCGTCGGCGGCGAGCTGGTGCGCCTGGACATGAAGACCAAGAACCCGCTCGCCCTCTGGCGCAACGCCGCGCGGCTGTCGGCGCTGATCAGGGCTGAAGGGATTGATCTGGTCCATGCGCGATCGCGCGCCCCGGCCTGGAGCGCGAAATGGGCGGCGCGGCGCACCGGCAAGCCCTTCGTCACCACCTATCACGGCGCCTATAACGCACGCTCCGCCCTGAAACGCCGGTACAATGCGGTGATGGCGGCGGGCGACCGGGTGATCGCCAACTCGAACTTCATCGCAGACCATGTGCGCGCCGAGCACGGCGTGAGCGAGGACCGGCTGCGGGTGATCCCGCGCGGCGTGGATCTGGCCCGGTTTGATCCGGACGCAGTAGATCCGGCCCGCACCGAGGCGCTGAAAGCCCGCTGGGGCGTTCAGCCCGGCGAGGCGCTGATCGTTCTGCCCGGTCGACTCACCCGGTGGAAGGGCCAGGCCTTCTTCATCGAGGTGCTGACCCGGCTTGAAACGCCCCGCCCGCTGCGCCTGGTCTGTCCCGGCGACGCGCAAGGGCGCGAGGACTACCGCGCCGAACTGGAGCATGCGGCGCGCCAGGCCGGTGTGAGTCTTGTCCTGCCCGGCCATGAAACGGACATGCCTGCGGTCTATCTCTGCGCTGATGTGGTGGTGTGTCCCTCAATGGAGCCTGAAGCCTTCGGGCGCACGGCGGCGGAAGCCCAGGCCATGGGCGCGCCGGTGATCGCGGCCGACCATGGCGGCGCGCGCGAAGCGGTGGCCGACGGCGAAACCGGCTGGCGGTCTGCGCCGGGCGACACAGACGCCTGGCGAGCGAGCGTGCTTGCGGCGCTGTCTCTGGACGAAGAGGCGCGCACGAAACTTGCAGAGGCGGGGCGCGAACGCATCGGGGCCCGCTTTTCGACTGCGCAGCTGCAAGAGTCCACCTTGCGGGTCTATCGGGAGCTTTTAGAGTAGCGCCATGTTTGGGCAGGACGACAAAGAGCAAATCCTCGTGATCCATGACGGCGACCTCGCCGACATGGTGCGCATGCTCGCGCCTGCGAAACGGATTCGCGAGCATCACCGCAAGGCGCGCATCACCCTGCTCACCGGCGAGGATTTCGAGAGCCTTCTCAAGCACTGCCCGTATTTCAACGCCATGGAGCCGACCCTGCACCAGGCGGCGGGCCAGGGCTTTTTCGAGCGCATGAAGGCGGCCCGCAATTCGCACTTTGACCTGATCTACGATCTGGGCTCGGGCGATGCGGGCAAGAAGATCCGGCGCGCAGCCCGGTTCTCAAAGGCCAAATGGATCGATCTGGCGCCGGCCCCCAAGACCAGCGGCCATCCACTGGACCTGGCGGCGACGCGCCTGGGCGCGGCGGGCCTTTATGAGAAAGCCGCCTACCGCCTGGGCGAGGCGCCCCCGCCGGAGCTGGACTGGGTGGATTTCGTGGCCAAGCGCTCGCGCACGCTGGACCCGGCCTATTTCGGGCTGCAGGGGCGCTACGCCCTGTTCGCGCCCGCCGGTGACGACAGCCCGCCGCCCACGCGCTGGCCCAAGGAACGCTGGGCTTCGCTCGCCCACCAGCTCATCGAAAAGCACGTCGAGCCGGTGATCGTGGGCGGACCGTCTACGCGCGAGCTTGGACGATATGTTGCCCATGTCACACCGGGCGCGCGCGATCTGACCGGCCGGGCGAACCTGGTGCAGCTGGCCGGCCTCGGCCGTCAGGCTCAATGCGCGTTTGGTGAAGACGTGCCGCTGCTGCACCTGCTGGTGGCCGCCGGCTCTCCGGCGGTGCTCTTCCATCCCGGCGACACGCCGCCCATCGAAACCGCGCCGCGCGGCCCCCTGCCGACGATCCTGATGCACGCCCCGACGCTGGCTCAGATCAGTGCGCCGGAGGCCGTTCAGGCCATGCGCTGCGCCGGCGGATTCGACGGCGACGCCCGAGCCGCCTGACGGCCTGCCTGAGCGCTCGCCTGAGGGTCTGTCTAAGGACGTCTCTGGCCGGCTGCGCAGCGAGCCGCCTGAGCACCTTGATTTCCTAGGCCTGATCGGGATATTCGCTAGCTCGTGCGCAACATATCCGTTATGGTGCGCGTTCGAAATTTTTTATTAGTCGCCGAAGGAGAAGACGCATAGCCCGACGTCCGCACGCCGCGCCGCCGCCGAAAAAGGAAGGCCCGCGCATCAACCGCGAAATCCGCACTCTCAGAGTGCTTCTGATCGATGAAGCTGGCGAAAAGCAGGGGGAAATGCCCCTGGACGCCGCTCTCGAAGCCGCCCAGGAGGCGGGGCTCGACCTTGTGGAGGTCAGCCCCAACGCCAATCCGCCGGTCTGCAAGATCGTCGATTACGGCAAGCTGAAGTATCAGGAGCAGAAGAAAAAGGCCGAGGCCAAGAAGAAGCAGAAGACCCAGGACGTCAAAGAAATCAAGATGCGTCCGAACATCGACATCCACGATTACCAGGTCAAAACCAAGGCGATGACCCGGTTCTTCGAGGAGGGCGACAAGGTCAAGGTCACGCTGCGCTTCCGCGGACGCGAAATGGCCCACCAGGATCGCGGCATGATCGTGATGAACCGCGTCAGGGATGATTTCGGGGACATCGCCAAGGTCGAGCTTGAGCCCAAGCTCGAAGGCCGCCAGATGATCATGGTGATGGCGCCGCGCTAGCGGCGCACCCCTTGCGGCGCGCCCGCCCGGGGATGACGCCCCGGGCGGGCGCGCCGCGAACGGGCGATCACTGAAACCTGATCACTGGCCGGAGGCGACCGGCGGGCGACAACCGGCAGGCGACAACCGGCGGCGCGAGGCGGATTTCCGGCCCGCGCCGTTCAGGTCCCGTTCAGAAAGACCGCCAAGGCGCGAGAAGCCCGCGCGCCGAAGGTGCCGAAGCCGAAAAAAAATCCTAAAACAGTCATTTGTCCCATTCCCGCCCCTATCTTCCTGCGCCATGGTGACGCGCCGGCTTTAAGTCCGGGCAGTCATCAAAATAGGGGACTTTATCCATGCTTCGCACAATCATCACCGCCGCTGCGCTGACCGCAGGCCTCACGTCGATCGCCTCAGCCCAGAATTTCGGGCTCAACCCTGCGTACGGCACGCTCAATCTGAGCGCCGGCTTCAACAATGATCCGCGCGCCGTGAACCTGCAGTCGGGCGGTTCGATCCCCGCAAGCAACGTCTCCAGCTCCTGCCGCGGCTATATCGCGGATGCGCCGGACGTGCGCGTGAACTATTCTTCGGGTTCGCTGCCGCTGATTTTCTCGGTGGCCTCGGGCGTCGACACCACGCTGGTGATCAACGCGCCGGACGGATCCTGGTATTGCGACGACGATAGCGGAAACGGCGTCAACCCGTCCGTCCGCTTCGGATCGCCGGCCTCGGGCCAGTATGACGTCTGGGTCGGCACCTACGCCAGCGCCAGCCTGCAGAGCGCCACGCTCTACGTGTCCGAGCTGACCAGCCAATAGGGCCGTCCGGACGCGCGCGGCCCCGGCGGCCGCGCGCGTCCGCCGCCGCCGATGCGTCGGCGGCCACGATTTTTTGATATTGGGGGATCGCATGAGCTTCAAAACCCTTCTTCTCGCCGCAGGTCTCGCCGCGGCCGCCGTGAGCGGCGCGCACGCCCAGGACTGGACGCGCCCCGCCGCCTTCGGCGGCACCGAGCTGCGCGCGGGCTTCTCGCCCGATCCGCACCAGCGCAATCTGACCGCCGGCGGATCCATCGCCGCGTCGTCGCGCTTTTCCAACTGCAACGGCTTCATCGCCAACGCGCCCGATTATTCGGTGTCCTATCAGGCCGGCTCGCTGCCCCTGATCTTCAGCGTCGATTCCGACCGCGACACCACGCTGATCATCAACGATCCCAATGGAAGCTGGTGGTGTGACGACGACGGGGCGCGCTCCGCGCTCAACCCGATGCTGCGCTTCGACCAGCCGGTCTCCGGCCGCTACGACGTCTGGGTCGGCACCTATTCACAAGGCGCCGGGGTTCCGGCGACCTTGTTCATCTCCGAACTGGACGAATATACGCGCAGCAGCACGTACAGCCCCCCCAGGAACACCAATACCGGCGGGTTGATCGAAGCCAATACCGGGTCCATCGGCGCGGGCCAGAACTCTGGCGGCGCCTACAGCTCCGGACCGGACTGGCGCCTGGCGCCGACCTATCAGACCCTGTCGCTGAACGCGGGCTTCGCCAATGATCCGCGCTCGATCAGCCTCACCGCCGGCGGCGGAAACAGCGCCTCCGATTTTCCGGGCGGCACGTGCTACGGCAATATCGCCGGCGCGCCCGACGTGACGCTGAGCTATTCGGCCGGCTCCCTGCCGCTCTACCTGACGGCTGACTCCCAGTCGGACACCACCCTGGTGGTGCGCGCTCCGGACGGCCTCTGGTATTGCGACGACGACGGCGCCGAAGCCAGCCTGAACCCGCTTGTGTGGTGGGATGCGCCGCGCTCAGGCGAATACGATATCTGGGTCGGCACGTTCGGCGACACGCCTGCGCCGGCGACCCTCTACATCTCGGAGCTTGGCGAGCCGGATCTCGGCGGGGCCGGCGGCTCTTACAACGGCGGTTCCAGCGTCGACATCTTCGCCCCCGCCCGCGCCGGAACGGTCGCGCTGAACGGCGGCTTCCTGCCTGATCCCGAAAGCCGCTTCGTCCTGGCCGGCGGATCGATCCAGGCCTCCAGCGCGATCAACAGCTCGTGCCGCGGCTACATCACCCGCGAGCCGACGCTCGAGCTTCGCTATGACGGATCGAGCAGCCTTTACATCTACACCACCGGCTCCAGCGACACGACGCTGGCGATCAACACCCCCAATGGCGACTGGGTCTGCGATGACGATGGCGCGTCCGGCGCCAACGCCGCCCTCTCGTTCAGCGGCGGCGCCAGCGGGACCTACGACATCTATGTGGGAACCTATGGCTCGGGCCAGGCCAACACGACGCTGAACATCTCCGAACTCGGCGTCGACTGGTAGACCCGTCAATGGGCGCCCGCACGCCGCGGGCCGCTCTTTTGAAATAGCCCAAAACGGGCCGGGCCTTTGGCGCAATTTCGCCTCAAGGGTCCGGCCTGTTATATTCAGGGCGCCGCCACAGGCGCGCTTCATCGCAAGGGGGACAGATCATGACATTTCTTAAGCTGGCCGGCGCGTCTGCGTTGGCGATCGCCGTATCGGCCGCGGGATCGGCCGCCCTGTCGACCGGCGCTTCAGCCCAGACCCATGGCGGAGAGCCGGGGTTCGGCGTTCTCGACTTTGACGGATCGGCGGCGAGCCTGCCGGCGCGCGCCGGCGGGGCGCTGAGCCTGGAGGGGCTGGGGTGCTTTGGCTATTCCACCATCGAACCGAGCGCCGCGATTGATATGGGCGCGTCCGGGCCGCTTTATATCGCGGCCGGATCGGACATCGACCTCACCCTGGCGGTCCGCGGCCCTGACGGCGAGATCCGCTGCTCGGACGACGACGCCGGCGAGTTCAATCCCGGCCTCGCCTTCGAGACCACCGCCCCGGGCCTTTACGAGGTCTGGATCGGCACGTTCGGCGCCGGCGAGGGCTATCCGCCGGTCTGGCTGAACGTATCGGCCGACGGGTTCAACACCGAGAACCCTTACACCGTCTCGGCCAACCCGGCCCTGCCCGCCGCGCAGACCCTGCGGCTGGCTGGCGGCTTCCGCAACGATCCCCAGACCCTGGGCGTCACGGCGGGCGGCTCCGCCCGGATGTCCGGCCTGGACACGTCCTGCTACGGGCGCACGGCCGAAGCGCCGGCGGCGGCCCTGGACTATCGCGGCGGCGCCCTGCCGCTCTTCATCAGCCTCAGCGGCGAGGCCGACACAACGATCGGCGTGATCACGCCGGGCGGTCAGGTGTTGTGCAATGACGACGCGGTGGAGGCCGACGCCGGCGTGATGATCGAAGCGCCCGAGGCGGGCCGCTATACGATTTTCGCCGGCCTCTATGACGGCCAAGCGTCGGATGGCGTTCCGGCCACCCTGTCGATCTCGGAAATCGGCTATGGCGGCGTCGATCGCCGCCTGGACGTGGCGGGCGCGCCGGTGTTCGGCGCCCATCGCCTCGACGCCGGCTTCATGCCTGATCCGGCGAGCTATGCGGTGGAGGCCGGCGGGGCCATGAGTCTCTCCATGGCTGTCGGCGAGGGCGCCATGGGCGGCTGGTGCCCGGGCAATACAACGCGCACGCCGACCTTGCGCATCACCTATGACGGCCAGGGTCCGCTTTTCATCTCCATGCAGAGCGACACCGACACCACGCTGGCGGTGAACGGCCCGGACGGCGCCTGGACCTGCGACGACGACTCTCTGGGCGATCTCAATCCCTCGCTGAGCTATGACACCGCCCGCGCCGGGGTCTACGACATCTTCGCGGGGACGTTCTCGGACGGTGAAATCGCGCCGGCGACCATCTATGTCTCCGAAGTCGCGCCGGGCGCCGACCCGAGCACCCGCCTGATGGACTTTTCCCTGCCGGCGCTGGCCGCGACCCTGTCGCTGGAGCCGGGCTTCGCCCCGGACGCCGGACGCATCAACGTCACAGCAGGCGGGCCGGCCGAGCCGGTCAACACCGGCGAGGCGTTCTGCCTTGGCAACTACACCAATGCGCCCAGCGTGGAACTGACCTGGGCCGGCGGCCCGTTCAGCGTCTCGACGCAGGCCGACGGCGACACCACGCTGGCGGTGAACCTGCCGAACGGCGACTGGGTCTGCGACGATGACGGCGGCGAAGGCCTGCTCTCCCGACTCGACCTCTCCGGGGACGCGGGCGTCTATGACATCTGGGCCGGGTCCTTCTTCAGCGACGAGCCCGAAGACGCGGTGCTGATCATCGAAGAGGCGCAATAGCGCCGGCGCCTTACAGCGGGGGTGACGGCTTGCGTTTTGTGCGCGGGCGCGTATAACCCCCGCTCCACTTTTGACGGCCTACCCGGCCCACGACATGCCGGGCGGCCCTGAACGCTGAAGACGGTCGGTTCACCGACCGCCTGAACAAGGAGAGCGAAATGTCGAAACTGAAGACCAAATCGGGCGCCAAAAAGCGCTTCAAGGTCACGGGCACGGGCAAGGTCATGGCCGCCCAGGCCGGCAAGCGCCACGGCATGATCAAGCGCACGCCGAAGCAGATCCGGCAAAAGCGAGGCACCGATGTGCTCGCCGCGCCGGACGCCAAGATCGTCAAGCGCTGCTACATGCCCTACAACCGCTAAGCGGTTGGCTGTTCTCAAGATATAAGGAGAGCGACCCATGGCCCGTGTGTCCTCAGGTCCCGCCCGTCACGCCCGCAAGAAAAAGATTATCGACCAGGCCAAAGGTTATTATGGCCGTCGCAAGAACACCTTCCGCGTCGCCAACCAGGCGGTGGAGAAGGCTGGTCAGTACGCCTATCGCGACCGCCGCGCCAAGAAGCGCACCTTCCGTGCGCTCTGGATCCAGCGCATCAACGCCGGCGCCCGCTTGAACGGCCTGACCTACGCCACGTTCATCAACGGCCTGCACAAGGCCGGCATTGAGCTGGACCGCAAGGTTCTGTCCGACATCGCCACGCATGAGCCGGAGGCGTTCGCGTCGCTGGTCAGCCAGGCGAAGGCGGCTCTGGAAGCTTAAGCGCGACCATCGCGCAGACGCTCTACGACAACGCCCGCCTGGGACTCCCGGGCGGGCGTTTTTCGTTTCGGGGGCGGGTGAATTCCCGGCCCACTTTCCTCACTTCGCCCCCTCGTCTAAGACACGGCTCACGCCCTGACCTCGTTACGGATGCACGCCCATGACCGCCACCGCCGATCTTGATCAGCTCGAAGCCCGCCTCTCCCAAGCGATCGAGGCGGCGGACGATCTCGCCGCGCTGGACGCGCTGCGCGTCGCGGCCCTTGGCAAGAAGGGCGAGGTCAGCTTGAAAATGCGCGAGCTGGGCAAGATGAGCCCGGAGGAGCGCCAGGTGATGGGCCCGGCGCTGAACGGTCTGCGAGACCGGCTGGCGCAGGCCATCGAGGCGAAGAAAATCGCGCTGGAAGACGCCGCCTTGAACGCGGCGCTGGCCAGCGAGACCGTGGACGTCACCCGGCCCGTGCGCCGCGAGCCCGCCGGTTCGCTGCACCCGGTCAATCAGGTGATGGAGGAGCTGGCGGTGATCTTCGCCGACATGGGCTTCAAGGTCGCCGAAGGCCCCGACGTGGAAGACGACTTTCATAACTTCACCGCGCTGAACTTCCCGCCCGATCACCCGGCGCGCGACACCCACGACACCTTCTTCATGACGGCGGCCGAGGGCGAAACGCCGAAGGTCCTGCGCACCCACACCTCGCCGGTGCAGATCCGCACGATGATGAGCGAGAAGCCGCCGATCCGGATCATCGCGCCGGGCCGCGTCTATCGCTGCGACTGGGACCAGACCCACACGCCCATGTTCCATCAGGTGGAAGGCCTTGTGATCGACAAGGGCACCCATATGGGACACCTGAAGGGCTGCCTGATGGACTTCGTGGCGGCCTTCTTTGAGACCGACGAGGTGGTGGCCCGGTTTCGCCCCCACCATTTCCCCTTCACCGAACCCAGCGCCGAAATGGACGTGCGCTATGAGCGTGTCGGCGAGGCGGTGAAGGTGGGCTCCGGCGATAGATGGATGGAGATTCTCGGCTGCGGCATGGTGCACCCGAACGTCATCCGCGCCTGCGGGCTGGACCCGGAAGAGTATCAGGGCTTTGCCTTCGGCATGGGCGTGGACCGCCTGGCCATGCTGAAATACGGCATGAGCGATCTTAGACCCTTTTTCGAGCCCGACCCGCGCTGGCTGACCCACTATGGATTCAGCCCGCTATTGCAGGCCAATCTGGCGACCGGGCTGAGCTAGGACCCTAGGGGCCGTCGCCCCTGTAATCGTGACCCCGCCAGCCGCCTTTAACTTCCTGAACGCCCATCGGATCGAACCGTCATGAAATTCACCCTCTCCTGGCTCAAAGAGCATCTCGACACCGATCTCGCCATTGATGATCTGGCCGAGGCCATGACCATGGCGGGCCTCGAGATCGAGGAGATCGACAATCCGGCTGAAAAGCTCTCCGCATTCACGGTCGCCCACGTAAAGGCGGCCGAGCCCCACCCGGATGCGGACCGGCTGCGGATCTGCACGGTGGACACGGTGGACGGTGAAAAGCAGATCGTGTGTGGTGCGCCCAATGCACGCGCGGGCATGACGGCGATCTATGCGCCGCTGGGCACCTATATCCCCGGCCTCGATTTCGCGCTGGATAAAAAGCCCCGCAAGATTCGCGGAATCGAATCCCACGGCATGCTGTGCTCCACCAAGGAGATCGAGGCGGGCGAAGACCATGACGGCATCGCCGATCTTGAAGGCGACTGGGCGGTGGGGACCCCGGCGGCGAAGGCGCTGGGCCTTGATGATCCGGTCATTGATTTTGAAGTCACCCCCAATCGTCCCGACTGGCTGGGCGTCTACGGCATCGCGCGCGATCTGGCCGCCGCCGGGGCCGGAACGCTGAAGACCGCACCCGTAGAGCCCATCGCGGGCGACGGCGCGGCTTCAGTGCGCATTGAGCTCGACTGGCCCGAGGCCTGCCCGGTCTTCGCCGGCAGGGTGATTTCAGGGGTGAAGAACGGCCCGTCGCCGGACTGGCTGCAGCAGCGCCTGATCGCCATCGGGCTGAGACCGATCAATCTTCTGGCCGACGTCACCAACTATGTGTCGTTTGATCGCGCCCGCCCCCTCCACGTCTACGACCGCGCGAAGATCGGTGATGTGATCCGGGCGCGTAGGGGCAAAAAGGAAGTGATCACTACTGACGGACAGGTTCATTCCGGCACCGAACGACCAGAGTACTTGGACGGACTGAACGGCGAAAAGTATGTGATTCAACCGCACCATTGCGTCATCGCCGACGATACGCGCGCCCTCGGGCTTGGCGGCATCATGGGCGGCGAGTATTCGGGCTGCACCGAAGCCACCACCGAGGTCTTCATCGAGAGCGCCTGGTTTGATCCGGCGATCACCCGCGTCACGGGCCGCGAAACCGGCATCGACAGCGACGCGAAGTATCGCTTTGAACGCGGCGTGGACCCGGAAAGCGTGCTGGACGGGCTGCATCTGGCCACCGCCTTGATCCTGAAATATGGCGGCGGGACCGCCAGCGAAGTGACCCTGGCGGGCGAAGCTCCGGCGCGCCCGGCCCCGATCGCGCTGGACCCGGCGCGCGTGGGCAAGCTTCTGGGCCTTCAGCTGAGCGAAGACCGGATCGAGGCGATCCTCACCTCGCTGGGCTTTGGCGTGGAGCGCGGGTCGCCCTGGACGGTCTCGGTTCCCAGCTGGCGGCGCGATTGCTCGCAGAGCGCCGACCTGATCGAGGAAATCGCCCGTATCGCCGGCTATGACAACCTGCCCGTGGTGAGCTTCAAGCGGGCGGAGGGCGAGCGTTTCGAGGCGCCCGCCACGGAGCTGCAGAACCGGGTGCGCGCCACGCGCCGGGCCACGGCGCTGCGCGGCTATCAGGAGGCGATCACCTGGTCGTTCTGCCGCCATGACGAAGCCGATCTGTTCGGCGGCGCCGGCGAGGGCCTGACGCTGGCCAATCCCATCAGTTCAGAGCTGGACGTGATGCGGCCCAGCGCGCTGATCCACCTGCTCAAGGCGCTCCAGAAAAGCGCCGACCGGGCCATTGAAGACGCGCGCTATTTCGAGGCCGGCCCGATCTATCTTGATGACAGCCCCACGGGCCAGAAGACCGTCATCTCCGGCGTGCGCAGGGTGACGGCCGGGCGGGACTGGCGCGGCGCTTCGGCGCCGGACGTGTTCGACGCCAAGGCCGATGCGCTCGCCGCGCTGGCGGCAGCGGGCGGCCCCGCGGACACTGTCCAGATCAGCGCCGATGCGCGCGCCTGGTGGCATCCGGGCCGCTCCGGCGTGCTGCGCCTTGGCCCCAACGTCCTCGCCGAGTTCGGCGAAATTCATCCCCGGGTCCTCAAAGCCCTTGATATCGACGGGCGGGTGCTGGCCTTCGAGGTGTTCCTGGACGCCGTGCCGTCCGCCAAGAAAAAGGCCCTGAAAGCCCGCCCGGCGGTGTCCACCCCCGAGCTCAACCCGGTGCGTCGCGACTTCGCCTTCCTCGCCCCGGCGTATCTGCCGGCGGCGGATCTTCTGAAAGCGATCAGGGGTGCGGCGAAGCCGCTGGTCACCGACGCGGTGCTGTTCGACGTCTATACCGGCAAGGGCGTGCCCGAGGGCCAGGTCTCGCTGGCGGTGGAGGTGACCCTGCAGCCCGGCGAAAAGACGCTCACCGACAAGGATATCGAGGCCGTCGCAGCCAAGATCGTGAAAGCGGGCGAGAAGGTCGGGGCGAGCCTTCGAGGCTAGACAAGGGGGCGAAGCCCCCTTGAGCGGGGCCGGCTATCGGAGACCGTGACGCCGATGCGCAAGATCCGTCCCCGCGACCAGCGCGATTTCCTCATCGAGGCGGTGCGCGCGGATGCGATCGCAGAGGCGGTCCTGGCGCGCGCTGGAGCGCTGAACGTGTCCGACTGGGCCCTGGCCGCCGGGGCGGTCTATCAGAATGTCTGGAACGCGCTCACAGGCCGGCCGCCCGGCCATGGCGTGAAGGATTACGATCTGGCCTATTACGACGCCGCCGATCTGTCCTTTGAGGCCGAGGACGCGGTGATCCGGCGCTTCGCCGCCGCCTTCGCCGATCTTCCAAAGCCGGTGGAGGTGCGCAATCAGGCGCGGGTGCATCTGTGGTTTGAGGCCCGGTTCGGCTACGCCAAGGCGCCTTATCAATCCACCGAGGACGGCATCGCCAACTACGCCGCGCCCGCCCATATGGTGGCCTTGCGCCGCGACGCGGACGGCTCGCACACGCTTCTGGCGCCGCGCGGACTGGATGACGTATTCGCCATGGAGATCGCCCCGATGAGCCTGCAGGCCCACACGGCCGATTTTGCAACGAAAATTCAGCGCATGCGGGCGGTGTGGCCGGAGCTCAGGGTAGTCGACCCACACCCTTGAGTCAGGGCGCTGAATCGCGCTTCGACGGCCAGGCTCAGACCCTTTGATCCCGGCTTGAGCGCGCCGCCGCGCCGTGCTTGCTGCAATCATGTGCCCGGATTGATCGAACCGAGGCGGCCCTCTGAGGGTTATTGCGTCAAGCAGTGAGGCGATCCCCATGGAAAAGTCCACAGAAAACCCGAATTCCGGCCGTTTCACCGCCGGCGCGAGCCGTGCCAAAGAGGCGGGACGCAAGGGCGGGCTTAAATCGTCCGGACGGTTCAAGCCGGGCGGAGACGCCGCCAGCGCCGCCGGGCGCAAGGGCGGGCTCAAATCGCCGGGCAAGTTCACCGCCGGATCAGACCGCGCCCGTGAAGCCGGCCGCAAGGGCGGTCAGGCGCGGCGCAAAAAGGCCTCCGAAGACAACTAGATGGTTGCCAACGCGCAATTTTGCCTGAAAACCGGTTCCCACTTTTCAGCGTGCGCTCTAGAGCCCGCCGCCGACGCGGTTCTTCCAGTAGCCGACATCCTCGGCGTATTTGCCGACGATCTCGCTCATCACCGCGTCCAGGCGCAGCGTGTGGAAGCTGATCCATTCGCCCTGATCGATCTCCTCAAGTGCTTTCATCGCGTTAATGAGGAAGAAGGCGTAAAGCGCCACCACCAGCACGAACAACACCGCAAACACCCAGCCCAGCGCCAGGATCGTTTCAAAGGGCGCGCGCTCGGTGAAAATGGCCAGCGCCACAAGAACGACCGCCAGCGCAATCAGAAAACCGGTGGGCACGAAGACCAGGTAGTAGTGCGAATTGCGCCGGATCTGGAACACGATATTGCGCACATAGGTCTCCACGAAGAAGACGCGAAGCGCGATCCAGCTGATATTGAGCATCCAGAGCTGCGCTTCTTCGGCGAGCTGTTTTGAATCGCGCTCCTGACCCACGGTCAGCGATTTCGCCTTGCCCACGGCTGTGCGGTAGTGATCGTTCACCCGCGCCAGATAGCGGGTGAGAAAGTTCGCCATCTCGCGGGCGGTGTTGCGCTGATAGGGCGAATATTCAGCATAGTAGAGCGCCCACATCACCATCGCCGCCAGAAGACAGCTGCCCGCGCCCACCACCAGCGAGGTGAGCTGGGCCGAGCTGACCAGCGCATCATCGCTGACCCCTGCAAACAGACCCAGGCGCTGCACGAGGCCGGCGTCATTGGCCAGGATATTGACCAGCAGGACCGCGCCGAGAATGAAGGAAAACCAGACCGCCAGCTTGCGCACATTGGCGTTCATCAGCTTGCGGCTTTCATCAAGCAAATAGAGCACGCCGGAATCGCTCTCGTGGAACTGGCGCGCGATCACCGCACCCTCGATGTCTTCAAACAGCGCGCGCGGATCGGCGTCGATGGGCACGCGCCCGCCGAGAAAACCGCTGGCGAGCCGGCTGTATTCCTGCGCGGTTTCGCGGGTCAGCTCCTCGGGCATGCGCATGAAGCCCACGCGCACCATCAGCCATTTGAAAAGCACGCCCTGGCGCTGGATGAAGCTTTCTTCGTGGTCGAAATCATCGCCCAGCGCCGCCTCGGTCAGGGTCTTGTGGCCCGAGACCGCGGCCGCCGCGGCGCCGGTGGCGGGCATGGCCACGGGCGCGGCGCGCTTGCTGCGGCCGAACAGGCGCAGGACCGGGCGGAAGGGCCAGGCGAGCGCCCGCAACGCCCCGGCGAAGAGCTGCCAGAGCCAGCGGCGCAGAAGATAGGCCAGCAGCGCCGCCGCCAGCCCGAAGACAAGCCCGGCGGCGAACAACTCGATCTGCGTCGCACTTGTCATCTAAGCTCGCCTCCTTCGCGCCCCCGGACGCTTAACACCAGCTTAACGGGTGGATGCGTCGAAGGCGAGGAAAAGCAGGCCGCGCGCGCCTAGAACGGTACCCAGTTGCGTTGGCGCGAATAGGACAGATAGCCCATGTTCGCGCCCGCCCGCAGGCCCACGCCAGACCGGATCGGCGCCAGCGTGATGTCGTCGGCGCGCTGGTAATTCACACCCATGCCCGCCACCAGATAGGCCGTGCCCTCAACGCCGGGAAAGCGCTGATACAACCGGTCCACATCGTTCAGCCGGTACACCAGCGTGAACACCCGGCTGGCGTTGCCGCCGGCGTCAAAGCCTACCGACGGGCCCTGCCAGTACACCTTGTGCTGCTCGCTCGCGCCCTTCAGCGTCAGATAGCCCTCGCCATAGCGAAGCCCGACCCCGGCGGCGGCCGACAGCTCCTCGCCGGCGATATACCCCACCGGCCGGCCCAGATCGGCGAAGACCCGCTCCAGGGCGCTCGCTGCGGCCTCGGCGGTGACGCCGAAGAAGTCGGCGGTCGCCTCCACCATCTCGTCGCGCGAATAGGTGTCGATGGGCTCCTGATAGGCGCTGGGCTGACCATATTCAGGCGCAGGCGCGCTGTTGGAGGCGCAGGCGGTCAGACCGAGCGCGGCCAGGCCGGCGAAGGCGGACGCGAAGACGAGGGCGAAACGCATGGGGTCTCTCCGGGAAAGCTTGAATGCACGAAGACCCTGCGCGCGCTTTGCGGCAGGGATTGGGCGGAAGGGTTAAGCAGAGATTACCGCGCACGGTATTCGCGGCGCGACGAAGCCAAGCGGCTCGGCTAGGGTGGGCATATTCGTGAACACGGTGCACCGGGGCTAGGCATGACCGATTTTCTGATGCTGGCGTTCACCTTCCTGATCGCAGGCGTGATCGCGGTGCCCCTGGCCACCCGGTTCGGGCTGGGCTCGGTGCTCGGCTATCTCATCGCCGGCGTGGCCATCGCCCCGGTGCTGGGCCAGCTGGGGGTGGACATCGTCTCGATCCAGCATTTCGCCGAGTTCGGCGTGGTGATGATGCTGTTTCTGGTGGGGCTGGAGCTGGAGCCCGAACGCCTCTGGGCGCTGCGGACCCGGCTCCTGGGCCTGGGCGGGCTGCAGGTCAGCCTCACGATTCTGGCCGTCACCGGCATCCTGATGGCGTTCGGTCTTAGCTGGCCCCTGGCGCTGGCGAGCGGGCTGATCCTGTCTCTGTCCTCCACCGCCATCGTCCTGCAAACGCTGAACGAGCGCGGCCTGATGCGCAGCGATGGCGGCCAATCGAGCTTTTCAGTGCTGTTGTTTCAGGACATCGCCGTCATCCCCATGCTCGCCTTCATTCCCCTGCTGGCCATTCCTGAGCTGACCGGGATCGGTGCAGAGGCCGCCTCCCAGGCAGCCGAGGGCGATCACGGCGCCGGGCTCAGCCTTGTCGCCCATCTCAATGGCTGGCAGAGCGCGCTGGTCACCATCGCCGCAATCGCCGCAGTTGTTTTTGGCGGGCGCTGGCTGACCCGTCCGCTGTTCCGCTTCATCGCCCGCGCCCAGCTGCGCGAATTGTTCACCGCCGCGGCGCTGATGATCGTGGTGGGGATCGCGCTTTTGATGTCGCTGGTGGGCCTGTCGCCGGCGCTGGGCGCCTTCGTGGCGGGGGTGGTGCTGGCCAACAGCGAATATCGCCACGAGCTTGAGTCCGACATCAATCCCTTCCGCGGGCTGTTGCTGGGCCTGTTCTTCATGACGGTGGGCGCCGGCATAGACTTCATGCTGCTGGCCGACGAGGCGATGGTGCTGATCGGCGGCGTCCTCGGCCTGATCGCCCTCAAAGCCGTGATCCTTCTGGGGCTGGGGCGGGTGTTCGGCGTCACCGGGTCGGATCGCTGGCTCTTGGCGCTGGGTCTGGCGCAGGCGGGCGAGTTCGGCTTCGTGCTGCTCTCCTTCACCGTGGCCAGCAATGTCATGCCCGACGCCATGGCCGACCGGCTGTCGCTCATCGTGGCGATCTCCATGATGCTCACGCCGCTTTTGTTCATCTTGCAGGACCGGCTCATCGCGCCGCGATTTTCCGGCGGCCCGGGTCGGGAGGCGGACACGTTCGCTGAGCCGTGCGAAATCCTCATCGCCGGCCACGGGCGCATGGGCGGAATCATCAGCCGCATGCTGAAAGCCGCCGGCTACCAAACCACGGTGGTCGACTACTCCTCGCGCCAGATCGACATTCTCGCCCGCTTCGGCCTGCAGGCCTATTTCGGCGACGCCACGCGTCCCGACCTGCTCACCGCCGCCGGGGTGGAGCGCGCGAAACTCCTGATCATCGCCATCGACGGCAAGGAGCAGATCACGAAGCTGGCCGCCTATGCGGTGAAGACCCACCCCAACCTGCACGTCATGGCCCGGGCGGTGGACCGCGACCATGTCTACGAGCTCTACAACGCCGGCTGCCGTGACATCATCCGCGAGGTCTATGACAGCTCCATCCGCATGGGGCGCGCCGCCTTCGAGGCGCTGGGGATCGAGCACGAGACCGCCCTTGAGATGGCCAAGGCCTTCGACCGGACCGACCGGCGGGCCATGCTCCACACCGCCGAAGTCTACAAGGCCGGCGTGCCCGCCCATGAAAACGACGCCTATGTGGAGCGCGTGAGGGAGATCCTGGGCCCCTGGGAGGACGAGCTGCGCGCCGAAATGGATACGATCCGCAAGGGCGGCGCCTGACACCCGCCGGGGCGCCGCCTGCAAACCGTCGATCCCGCTTGGCGCAAGGCCCCTCCAGTGCTACCTCCCGCCCTATGAGCACAGATCCGTCCCGCATCCGAAACTTCTCCATCGTGGCCCATATCGACCACGGAAAGTCGACGCTGGCCGACCGGCTGATCCAGGTCACCGGCGGGCTGACCAACCGTGAGATGAAGGAGCAGGTGCTCGACAATATGGAGCTCGAGCGCGAGCGCGGGATCACCATCAAGGCGCAGACCGTGCGCCTGAACTACACGGCCAGGGACGGGCTGGACTATGTCCTGAACCTCATCGACACGCCCGGCCACGTGGACTTCGCCTACGAGGTCAGCCGCTCGCTTTACGCCTGCGAAGGCGCGCTTCTGGTGGTGGATGCGGCGCAGGGTGTCGAGGCCCAGACGCTGGCGAACGTGTATCAGGCCATTGATGTGGATCTGGAAATCCTGCCGGTCCTGAACAAGATCGACCTGCCCGCCGCCGAGCCGGACCGGATCAAGCAGCAGATCGAGGACGTGATCGGCATCGACGCGTCCGAGGCCATCCTGATCAGCGCCAAGACGGGCCTGGGCGTCGAGGACGTGCTGGAAGCCATCGTGAAGCGCCTGCCCGCCCCCGCCGCCGGGGATCCGGCCGCGCCGCTCAAGGCGCTGCTGGTGGACAGCTGGTACGACACCTATCTGGGCGTCATCTGCCTGGTGCGCGTCATGGAAGGCACCCTGAGAAAGGGCATGCGCGTGCGCATGATGGGCACGAACGCCAACTACAATGTGGACGGCGTCGGCGTGTTCACGCCACAAAAGACCGACCGCCCCGACCTTGGCCCCGGCGAGATCGGCTTTCTGAACGCCTCCATCAAGCAAGTGCGCGACACCCGCGTCGGCGACACCATCACCGAGGAAAAACGCCCCACCGACACCATGCTGCCGGGCTTCAAGCCGGCCGTGCCGGTCGTGTTCTGCGGCCTGTTCCCGGTGGACGCGGCCGACTTTGAGGACTTGCGCGACGCGGTGGAGCGCCTGGCGCTCAACGATGCGTCCTTCAGTTTCGAGATGGAGACCAGCGCGGCCCTCGGTTTCGGCTTCCGCTGCGGCTTCCTGGGGCTTCTTCACCTGGAGGTCATCCGCGAGCGTCTGGAACGCGAATACAATGTCGACCTGATCACCACGGCGCCGTCGGTGGTCTACACCATGCAGCTCATCGACGGCTCGACGCTGGATCTGCACAACCCCGCCGACATGCCGGACCCTGTGAAGATCGAGAGCATTTCAGAGCCGTGGATCAAGGCGACCATCCTTGTGCCCGACGAGTATCTGGGCGGCGTGCTGAAGCTGTGCGAGGACCGGCGCGGCGTGCAGAAAGAGCTCACCTATGCCGGCGCCCGGGCCATGCTGGTCTATGAGCTGCCGCTCAACGAGGTGGTGTTTGATTTCTATGACCGGCTGAAAAGCGTCACCCGCGGCTATGCCAGCTTCGACTATCAGTTCATCGAGTACCGCGAAGGCGATCTGGTGCGCATGACCGTGCTGGTGAACGAGGAGCCCGTGGACGCCCTATCGATGATCGTCCACCGCACCCGCGCCGAAATGCGCGGCCGCGGCATGTGCGAGCGCCTCAAGGAGCTGATCCCCCGGCACATGTTCAAAATCCCGATCCAGGCCGCCATTGGCGGCCGCGTCATCGCCCGCGAAACCCTGGCCGCCATGCGCAAGGACGTCACCGCCAAATGCTATGGCGGCGACGTGAGCCGCAAACGCAAACTCCTCGACAAGCAAAAAGCCGGCAAGAAAAAGATGCGCCAGTACGGCAATGTCGAGATTCCCCAGGAAGCGTTTATCGCCGCCCTGAAGATGGATCAGGATTAGGGGTTGGCGAAATAGCCGTTCGTGAGCGGATCGAGATCGTACGCCTGCGCGATCCGCTCAACAAACTCTTCTGGTGTTTCGTTTTCTCGCCAAGCTGCGCGCAAATGGTCCGGGTCGAATCCCGCATCAACGAGATCGATCGCGTAACGCCGCTTCAGTCGCGCCTCAGCCGCTGCGCACCAATCTGAAAACGCCATCATCTGCTCAGCCTTTGAAACAGTTTTCTCTGTGCCATCGAAGAAAGGCTCGGCTCGGTTGGTCCCGGGCTGCTTCGGGCACCTGTAAGAAGCCGCTTGGGTCGAAGAGCCGCTCCACACTGTCCGGAAGATGTGGTCGCGCTTTCAAAAGCTTGAAGTCGTCATCAATGCTTAGAAGGCCGCGGTCGAACATCCAATGCACAGTTCGGGAGAGCGCGACACCGTTTCTAACCACGTCTGGGCCATTCGAAGCCACTGGGCGAATGTGGGCAGCCTCCATCTCGGCGCGCCCACCACCGTTTATTATCTTGAGGCCAGTTACAGCGCATCGAGCATCATAAGCAAGTCGAACCTGATCAGCGAAAACGCGATCCCGAAACCTTCGGTTCGATAGCTGTTCAATTACCGGGCGCTCGAAAGTCATCTGTTCTTCGGCTAGACCCCACTCAGCATCTACCGCTTGCTTTGATGGTTCCTCCCCTATCGATGATAGAGAGCCGGAAGCCCAGATTAATGCGAACTCGTGATCGGGTATCCGGCGTACTGATACACCCATCGAACCTTTCTTTACCTGGCCATCCTCTCGGGTGAGTTTTTGCTCCCAATAGGAGCCATCTGCTCGGCGAAACGGTACCGGGTGAAGAAATGGCAGAAAGTTTTCAACGGTTGCTACGAACCGATCAGGCTCGATTGGGTCTGGAAAGACCTCTTTGATGGTCGCCGCGGCCCAGTACGCTTGTCTGCCAGAAACGACACCGTTTTCGCCTCGGCGCGGCTCATAGAAGATACAGCCGTCTCCGACCGCTTCTTCCGCAGCGCGTAGGTACTTAGGCGGGAATTGATAGCGCTTCCCGATGATATCAGCGTATCCGCTGTCATCACGCTGGGAAAGAACAACCTTAACCAAGAACACCGCCTCTTAATCTATAAGATTGCAGTGTTTCCTGCCGCTTAGTGATAGTCCAGCAGAAACTAAGCCAAATTAACCAGAACAGCTTCCGCCGCCTCAGATCGCTTTCCGCACAACCCCCGCCAGCCTCCACGCCACCCAAACCGCCGCCCAGACATTGCCGAGCAGTGGCAGAGGCAAAATGAAGGCGAGGGCGATGGCTTTATTGGGTTCAAGGACCCAGATCAGCACGGCGATGAGAAAGAAGCCCAGATAGAGGTCGAACAGGCTCACCACGCCCCAAGGCTCGGACACGAGCCAGGCGATGGCTTCGGTGAGCGACTGGCCTGCGGTGGCCATGGCCCAGACGATCAGGGCGAGCAGGGCGAGGCCGCCAAGGGCGGAGAGGATGCGGACGAGGGTCATGGGCTGGGCTCCTGTTTGACGTCCTGTGACGGCGTTGTGTACGCGGCCAGCGCGCAGACGGTTCAACGGCGCCGGTCGATTACGCGCCGCCGGGCGCTCGGCCGCTCTGGGCCTACCGGCCCGTTCGCTCACTTCAATCGATCCCCCAGATCGATTGACCCGCCAAGCGGACCGCGCTTCTCCCCTAGTCGCGGTCGGCGTCGGCCATTTCCGGCGGCCGCGCCTTGGGCGTGTACGGGGTGTCGGCGGGATGGCGGAACAGGTCTTCGTCCAGCTCGCCTTCCCACTTGGCCACCACCGTCGCCACGGTGGCGTCGCCGGTGACGTTCAGCGCCGTGCGCGCCATGTCCATGATGCGGTCCACCGGCAGGATGAAGCCCACCACGATGGCGATCTGCTCGGGCGGCACGTCAAAGGTCTGCAGCACGATCGCCAGCAGGAACAGGCCGGCGCTGGGAATGCCCGCCGCGCCGATGGAGGCGATGGCGGCGGTGAAGGCGATCAGCACGTAATTGACGAAGGTGAGCTCATAGCCGAAGGCCTGGGCGGTGAAGAGCGCCAGAATGCCCAGATAGAGCGCCGTGCCGTCCATGTTGATGGTGGCGCCCAGCGGCAGGACCGAGCCGGCGATGGAGCGCTTCACGCCCAGATTCTCGGTGGCGTTGGCGATGGTCACCGGCAGGGTGGCGCTGGAGCTGGCGGTGGAATAGGCCACTGCGATGGCGTCCAGCATGCCGCGCACGAAGCTCATCACCGGCAGGTTCAGGACAAAGCGGATAATGCCGCCATAGACCAGCACCGCATGGGTGAAGAGCCCGAGATAGACCGCGGCGATGAGGATGGCGATGGCGCGCAGCGCCTCCAGACCCTGCTCGGCGATGGTGAAGCTGACCAGGGCGAAGACGCCGAAAGGCGCGACTTCCATCACCATATGGGTGACCTTGAGCACCACGTCGGCGGCCTGGGTGAACAGATCGCCCACCATCTTGCCGGACTTGCCGGCCATGAGGATGCCGACGCCCAGAAGCACCGCGAAGAAGATCACCGCCAGCACGTCGCCGTCCGCCAGCGCCGCCACCGGGTTTTCCGGCACGATGGTCAAAAGGCGGTCAACCAGGCTCTGGCTCTCGGTGGAGACGGGAACGGCGTCCGCTCCGCCCAGATCCACGCCCGCGCCGGGGCGGAAGACGAGGCCGAAAATGATCCCGATGACATTGGCGAAGAAGGTGGTCGCAAAATACAGCGCGATCGTCTTCAGGCCGATGGATCCAAGCTTGGCCGGATCGCCCAGCGCCACGACGCCCGCCACGAGAGTGGTCAGGATCAGCGGCACGATGAGCATGCGGATCAGGCGGATGAACAGATCACCCACCGGCTTCACATAGGTTTCAAGAAATCCGGACGCGGCCTCCATACCGTAAAAGTTGGAGGCGGCCAGCCCCACGATCACGCCCAGGAAGAGAGCGCCAAGCACGCGCTGCCACAGCGCGATGCCAAACCACCATTTCATGCGAAGTCTCCCCGACGCTCACCGCGATAGCGCGGCAGCCTAAGCCTCATCGGGTATAAATCAACGCCTTGCGGCGGCGTCCACGGCTTTCAGCGCGATGATGCGGGCCATGAGCACCGACCAGACGCCGCCGGCGATCAAAAGCCAGGGCGACAGCGCGAAGCCGGGATCGATGCGCGAAATTGCGATCAGGCCCACAGCCATGGCCGTGCGCCGGGCCACCATCGCCCAGCCCATGTCGCGATACCGCTCGGCCGACCGGATCGTGCGTGCGGAGAACCAGCGCCAGGCGCGCTTGGCCCGCCCGCCGTCCTGATCGCGGCGATCCGCCTCGGAGTTATGATAGGCGTTGCTCATATTCTTCAGGATACGGATTTTTTAGCGCAAGTCAAAACAAGCCGCGAATCAGCCCCGACACCCTGCCCTGGAAAGGCTGAAGCGGGGTAGTGCGCGTTCGGCGTTTTTGCGGGCTTTTCGAGGTTGAGGCGCGTTTCCTGATCGCAGCGGGCAGCCTGAAAGTGTTTGACTCCCCCCGCCCCCAACACCGACGGTCGGGACCAGGCGAGATACTCAGGAGGCCCGCCATGGCGTCTGACCCAGATGGACCCCGGCTCGGCCTTCTCGGCGCGACGCTCCAGCTGTGGGCGTTGCTTCTGGGGATCGCGCTTCTGCTGGCGGGCAACGGGCTGCAGGGCACGCTTCTGGGCGTGGTGGCAGAGGATTCGGGGTTTTCCAGCGCCGTGACGGGCTTTGTCATGACGTGCTTTTACGCCGGGTTTCTGCTCGGCTCGCTGGGCGCGGAACGTCTGATCGCCCGGGTGGGCCATGTGCGCACCTTTGCCGCGCTGGCGTCAGCGGGATCCATCGCGATTCTGATCCACGGCCTGGTGATCGAGCCGGGCATCTGGGCGTTGATGCGCTTCATCACGGGCTTCAGCTTCGCCGGGCTGTACGTGGTGGCCGAAAGCTGGCTGGCCCGCCAGAGCGACAATGAATTTCGCGGCGGGCTGCTGGCGGTGTACATGATCGTCCAGCACGCAGGCCTTGCCGGTGGGCAGCTCTTGATGAACACCGCGCCCACCACTGGTCTGATGCTCTATGTGATCACCTCGATCATCATCTCCGCAGCGCTGATCCCGATCCTTCTGAGCTCCGCGCCGCAGCCGCACGTGGTCATCGATGTGGAACGGCTCAGCCTGATCAAGCTCTACCGGACCTCTCCGCTGGGCGTCGCCGGCTGCTTCGGAGCGGGGCTCGCCAACGGGATCATTCTGGGCATGAGCGCGGTGTATGCGCGCCGGCTGGGCCTTGATATCGCGGCGATCTCGGTCTTCGTCGCCGCCATCATGATCGGCGGGGCGGCGTTCCAGTGGCCGGTGGGCAAGCTATCCGACTGCATGGACCGGCGCCGGGTCATCGCCGGGGTCGCCGGCCTCACCGCGATCGCCGCTCTGGCCCTGGCGCCGGCGTCCGCGGTCGGGGGCGTGCCGCTGATCATTGCAGGCTTTGTGGCCGGCGGTCTGGCGTTGACGATCTATCCGCTCTCACTGGCGCACACCAATGACTGGCTCAAGCCCGAGCAGATGACCGCCTCCTCCAGTGCGCTCGTCATGGTCTACGGCGCCGGCGCGGTTCTGGGCCCCATCGGCGCGGGCGCGCTCATGGGCTGGATCGGACCGAACGGGTTCGCCTTCTATCTGGCCGCCATCGCCGCCGCCCTGGCGGCCTATGCGGTCTATCGCATCGGCCGCCGCGAGGCGCCGGAAAGCACAGAGGGCTATCTTCCCGTTGGCGCGGCGGCGGGCTCTGGCGAATATATCGGCGAAGCCTGGGACGCGGCTGAAGACGATCAAGCCTGACAAGGGGCAAGGCTGAAGGCGGGCAAAGAAAAACCCCGCCGGACGCGCCGGCGGGGCTCGAGGTCGGTTCAGTCAGAAGACAATCAGCCGTTCAAGGCGGTCTCCGCGCGCACGATGGCGGCGGCGGCGTTCACCACCGAGGCGATGCGCACGGCGGTCTGGATCTGCTCGGCGGACAGCCCGCCCTTGCGAAGCTCGGCCTCGTGGGCGTCGATGCACATGCCGCAGCCATTGATGGCCGAAACGGCCAGCGACCACAGCTCGAAATCGACCTTGTCGACGCCCGGATTGGCGATCACGTTCATCCGCAGCTTGGCGGGCAGGGTCTTGTAATCGCTGGCTTTGGCCAGGTGCACGAAGCGGTAGTACACATTGTTCATGCCCATGATCGAAGCGGCGGCCTTGGCGCCGGTGATCGCCTCGGCGGACATCTTGTCCTCAATCTCGGACACCAGGTCGGCGAGCACCTCGCGATCGCCCACCGCATAGGCCGACGCCAGGAAGCAGCCGTATTTCTTCTGATCGTCCAGCACGGTTTCGCGCGCCAGCGAGGACAGGTTCAGCTTGATGTCCTTGGCGTGGTCGGGAATGCGGTTTTTCAGCGCGTCGAGGCTCATCAGGCGGCTCCTTATGAATGGGGACAATGTTTGGACCGGCCGTCCGCGCTCGCCACCGGACAGTTGGGGACAGACGGCGGCAGGCGGGAGGGGGGATGGGCGACCGGTCCAGCGCTCGTCTCGGCGCAATCAGGGTGCGAGACGAAGGCGGGACGGGCCGCGCAGGGCGGCCCGGCATCAGCCGGACCGCCCGTTGCAGGTCGGGCTTAGGCTGCGAGCGTGTCGCCGCCAACCGCGCGGTTGCACGGGCACAGCTCGTCGGTCTGCAGCGCGTCGAGAACGCGCAGCGTATCTTCCGGATTCCGGCCGACATTGAGGTTGTTCGCGTACAGGTGCTGGATCTCGCCGTGGGGGTCCACAACGAAGGTGTAGCGGTACGCCACGCCTTCGGGCGAGCGCACGCCGAGCGCGTCAACCAGCGAACCGGTGGGGTCAGCGAACTGCCACTGGTTCAGCTTGTTGAGGTCCGGGTGCTCACGGCGCCAGGCCAGCTTGCAGAACTCATTGTCGGTGGAGCCGGTCATCACGATCGCGTCGCGATCGGCGAACTCTTCGTTCAGCGCGGCGAAGGCCGTGATTTCGGTCGGGCACACGAAGGTGAAGTCCTTCGGGTAGAAGACGATGACCTTCCACTTGCCTTCAAATGACTTGTCGGTGATCGGCTCGAACGCGGACACACCATTTTCTTCGTGCTCGTTGAAGCCCGGCTTCACGCCGACGACTTCAAATTCGGGAAGCTTGTCACCAATACCCAGCATGTTTCGTCTCCTGTCTTCTGAACCGTGTTGCACGCCTTTGAGCGGCGCTTTGCGATAACGCGAAACCGCCCCGAAAAGGGGCGCCCCCGGTCACCATCGAGGCGTGATATGCCGGGCTTTGAACCATAAAGCCAATGGATTGTTTCTTGGTGACGTATCGGATATCTCTATAGCTATGTCCAACATCCTCCCCACGCTTCGACAATTGAAATTCCTCCAGACCCTGGCCGATCACGGCTCCTTCTCGCGCGCCGCCGAGGCGGCCTTCGTGACCCAGCCGACCTTGTCAGCGGGAATCAAGGAGTTGGAGGGCATCCTGGGCGCAACCCTTGTGGAGCGCGGCGCCCGCGGCGCCCGCGGCGCCACGTTGACGCCCGCCGGCGAGGCGGCGGTTGAACGCGCCCGGATCGTTCTGACCGAGGCCGAAGACCTGGTGCACGCCGCGCGCGCCGCCGGCGAGCCGCTGGCCGGGCCGTTCCGGCTGGGGGTGATTCCCACCATCGCGCCCTTCCTGCTCCCGAAAATCCTGCCAGCCCTGCGCGCCGACCTGCCCCGGCTGGAGCTGTTCCTGCGCGAGGATCTCACTCACCGTCTGGTGGAGGCGCTGAAAGAGCGCCGGCTGGACGCCGCGCTGATCGCCCTGCCCTATGACGCCACAGGGATCGAGACGGAGAACATCATCGAGGACGAGTTCCTGTTCGCCTGCGCCCCCGAGCATCGCCTGGCCAATGTGGACCCGATGACCCCGGAGGCGCTGGCGGGCGAGTCGCTGTTGCTGCTGGAAGACGGCCATTGCTTGCGCGATCACGCCATCGCGGTGTGCTCGGCGAGCCGGGCCGATGAGAACGCCGCACGCTCCGACTTCGCCGCCACGAGCCTTCACACGCTGGTGCAGATGGTGAAATCGGGCTTGGGCGCGACGCTGCTGCCGCGCCTGGCGGTGGACGCCGGCCTTGCGGACCGGCTCGATCTGACGATCCGGCCCTTCACGCCGCCGGTGGCCGGACGCGCCATCGGCATGGCCTGGCGCAAGGGCGGCGCGCGTGGAGAGGAAGCCCGGGCGCTGGCCGGCAAGGTGCGCGAGGCGCTGCGCGATTAGACGCGACGTTTCAGCGGGGCGATGAGCGGCCGAGATTGACCTTGGCGCGCGCTTCAGGTTGATCACCGCAAACGCTCATGCAGGACAGGACCCAACGACCATGACCAAGCGCGACCTGGTTGTCATCGCCGCCATCGCCGGCGCCCAGGGGGTGAAGGGCGAGGCCCGCCTCAAAGTCTTCGGCGATCCGGACGCCGTGTGCAGCTATGGCCCGTTTCTCGACGAGACCGGCGCGGTCTTGTTCACGCCGGTGAGCGCGCGGCCCGGCGCCAAAGGGTTCACCGTCGCCCGCTTCAAGGAGCGCCTCACGCGCGAACAGCTCATCGCGCTGAAAAGCACCAAGCTGTACGTGCCGCGCGACGCCCTGCCGGAGCTGGAGGAGGACGAGTTCTACTACGCCGATCTGATCGGCCTGCCGGTGGAGAACCTTCAGGGCGAACCGCTGGGCAAGGTCAAGTCGGTGCAGGACTACGGCGCCGGCGACATTCTCGAAGTCGCCGGCCTTGAAGGCACCCTGCTCTTACCCTTCACCCGCGCGGCCGTGCCCCATGTGGACCTGAAAGCCGGCAAGCTCATCGCCGATCCGCCCGAGGTGGACGAGGAAGAAGGCGGCGATGGCGCGCCGGGGTGAGGAGCGGCAATGGCTGGAAAGCTATTGCCCAGGCCGGATATTTTTAACAGCTTCAAATATCTGGCGTAGCATTCCCGCCTCTTCGTCTGGCCTTTGGGGTCGACCGGCTTCGCTCTGCGCGCCAGTAAAGTACCTATCGACAAGTTTACGCTTGATGTCTTCTTTGTGAACATCATCGAGTTTATCGATAAACGGATCCAGCGCAGATATCTGCAACTGGATCGTCTTCATGTTCCGCTCTGACTCTCGATGCTTTCCTGACTCACGCGCGGCATACCCTGCAGGTATTAGTAGGAGAGTAGAGAACGGGATACGGGCAAGAACATTTTGAAGCGTTAAGTCAAAACTTCCAGATTTTAACGCGAGAATATAGGGAACTATGAATACGGCAGCAGCTGCAAACATAAATATTACGGCCATCCACCTATAGAAATTCGCCGCGCCTCGCTCTTGCTTCGCTTGCTCGGTAAAGCTCCCCGTTATAGCAGTGTTCCCCACGAGCCCATATATATTCCGGATCTCTTCGAGCATATTTTGCATTTCACCGCGGGCGCTCGCAAACGATATCTTGTAATCAGATACAATCTCTGATGTTGTATCTTGTGCCTTATTTAGTTTTTTCTCTAGCTCGTCGTCAGCCGTTGCGAGTTTCTTTTCGAATGAACCTTTCATTTCATTCAGATGCGCGTCAAATTTTTCCCTACTTTCTGACTGAAATTCTTTAAAGTCGGCGGAGTTTCCGGAGATTTTTTCGCGGAATTCTGATTGCCACTCACCCAACTTCGCTTGAAATTCGCTTCTTGTTTGCTCAATTATTGTATCTACTTGAGATTTATGAGTTTTAAGATTTTCTTCTACAGATTTTTGTTGGCTCTTTATGCTGACTATATTTTCTGCAATTTCTTGCGACTTTTCTCTCGATTGTTTTGCTAGCTCGGATAAACCTTGCAGAGCATCATCCAGATTAGATTGGTAGGGCTGCTTGAAGCGGTGCCGATACACTGTTGGAAATTGTGTAACAGCGGCACCCAAATCGTTGATACCGGACGAAATATGGCTAAAGTTCTTGTCGTCAGCAAAGGCGTTTAGCGAATTATTGATATTCTGAAGCGGCCCGACGACAGCCGTCAGCGCGTTGGATGGTATAAGGATTGCGTCCGAATTCTCCATATTCGTGCTTAAAAACGAAAAGAGAGAATTGAGACGGAGCCAACGTTCGTCGCCTACGACCTCTTGCATCGCAGATGTCGACTCTATCCGCGTTTTCACTGCGCTCAATAACTTGAACGCTTTATGCTCTTTGACCTGGGCCGTACTTTCCGCCATTTCGCACCTCTAATTCTAGAGCGCACGATTCTCGAAGGTTGAAAAGGCTTCCAACCTAGACCCGCTTCAGCGCCTCTTCCACCACGCGTGTCGCCGTGATGCCGAAATGCTCGTAGAGCTGTTCGGCCGGGGCGCTGGCGCCAAAGCCGGTCATGCCGACAAAGCCGCCTTCGCGCCCGATCACCGCGTCCCAGCCCCAGCGCAGCGCCGCTTCCACGGCCACCGCAGGCAGGCTGCTTGGAACCACGTGCTCGATATAGGCCGGGTCCTGGGCCAGGAAGGTCTCCACGCTGGGCGCTGCGACGACGCGCGCGGGCACGCCCTTGGCGGCGAGGGTTTCAGAGGCCTCCACAGCCAGATGCAGTTCAGTGCCGGTGCCGATCAGGGTGACTTTCGCGTCCTCGGCCTCGCGCAGCACATAGGCGCCGCGCTTTGAAAGGTTCGCCGCGCCGTCATCGGTGCGCAGGTGCGGGACTTTCTGGCGCGACAGGACCAGCGCCGTGGGGCCGTCGGTGCGCTCCAGCGCCGCGATCCAGGCTTCGGCCGCCTCCACCGCATCGCCGGGACGATAGACGGCGAGATTGGGGATCGAGCGCAGGGCGCTGAGATGCTCCACCGGCTGGTGGGTGGGTCCGTCCTCGCCCAGACCGATGGAGTCGTGGGTGAAGACGTAAATCACCGGCTGGTTCATCAGCGCAGAAAGGCGCACCGCCGGGCGGCAATAATCGGAGAACACCAGGAATGTGCCCGAATAGGGCCGCAGCCCGCCATGGAGCGCCATGCCGTTCATGGCCGCCGCCATGCCGTGCTCGCGTACCCCCCAGTGCACGTAATCGCCGTCATAGGCGTCTCGGCTGACCGATTTATGCCCCTTGGCGCGCGTGTTGACGGAGCCGGTCAGATCCGCCGAGCCGCCGATCAGACCCGGATAGGCCCGCCAGAAGCTCTCGATCGCGGCCCCGGAGGAGGCGCGTGTCGCCATGGACGGCGTGTCGGCGAGCATCAGCTTGATGTGGCCTTTCAGGGCCTCGATGGCGGCATGGGGCGGCTCGCCGGAGAGCTGGGCGATGAAGTCTTCAAGATGGTCACTGTCCTTCAGGCGCTGCTCCCACAGATCGCGCGCCTCGGCGCCGCACACGGTGACCGCGCGCCAGCCCTCATAGACCTCGTCAGGAATCTCGAACGGGCCGTAGGACCAGCCCAGCGCTTTCCTTGCGCCCTCGATCTCGGCGGCGCCCAGCGCCGCGCCGTGGGAACCGGCGGTGCCCGCCTTGGTGGGGGCGCCGAAACCGATCTGGGTCCGGCAGGCGATGAGCACCGGCGTGTCGCTCTTGCGCGCCTTCGTCAATGCATCGTCGACCGCCACCGCGTCGTGACCGTCCACCTTGATGGTGGTCCAGCCGCAGGCTTCAAAGCGGGCGCAATGGTCCACCGTATCGGAGAGGCTGGTCGCGCCGTCGATGGAGATCTCGTTATCGTCCCACAGCACCACCAGCCGATTGAGTTTGAGATGGCCGGCGATGGAGATCGCCTCCTGGCTGATCCCCTCCTGCAGGTCTCCGTCCGAAGCGATGACGAAGGTGTGGTGATCCACCAGCTCGTCGCCAAAGCGCGCATTCATCATCCGCTCGGCCAGCGCCATGCCGACCGCGGTGGAGATCCCCTGACCCAGCGGGCCGGTGGTGGTCTCCACGCCGGGGCAGTGACCGTATTCAGGGTGGCCGGCGGTCTTGGAGCCGAGCTGACGGAAATTCTTCAGCTCGTCCATGGTCACGCCCTCCACCCCGATCAGGTGCAGGATGGAATAGATCAGCATCGAGCCGTGACCGGCCGAGAGCACGAAGCGATCCCGGTCGGGCCATTCGGGATCGGCCGGATCGAATTTCATGTGCCGCGTCCACAACACCGTCGCCGCATCGGCCATGCCCATGGGCATGCCCGGGTGACCGGAACCGGCTTTCTCCACCGCGTCCATGGACAGGGCGCGCACGGCGTTGGCGAGGGGTTTGATCGCTTTGGGATCGAGCGTCTGGGACATGGGGAGCGGCCTCTTGGGACTGGATTTGCGCAGGCAGGCGTACCGGGATTCGCTTGTCTCGGCGCGAAGCGAATGGGACCGGCCAGGACCGTCTCAGGCGCGACAGAGCCTAACTGGCCTTAAAGCGAGCCGCGATCAAGGCGGTGCTGCGCTGCTTTTCGCAAGTGCGGCGCGATGGTCTTGATCACAAATCGCTGAACGGTGAGGTTAAGCAAACCTTGCGCGGCGCCCGGATCCCTTGATGACACCCTTGAAGTCGGAATACCGCCTTGCTCTGGAGGCCGGCGCCCAGGCCCTTGAGGCGGCGCTTTTCGGCCTCGACGCCGAGGGCGCGCTGAAGCGGGCGCTGACCGGCATCTATCCAGGCGAGATGTGCGCGGTCAGCAGTTTCGGCGCGGAAAGCGCGGCGATCCTGCATCTGATCTCGAAAGTGGCGCCGGACACGCCGGTCCTGTTTCTCGACACCGGCAAGCTGTTTGATGACACGCTGGCCTATCGCGACGCGCTGGCGAGCCGGCTGGGGCTGACCAATATCGTCACGCTCCAGCCCGACCCCCACCATCTGGCCGCCGACGATCCCGACGGCACGCTGCACCAGCGCAATACCGACATGTGCTGCCATATCCGCAAGACCCTGCCACTGATCAAGGCGCTGCGGCCTTACAAGGTCTGGATCTCCGGGCGCAAACGCCACCATGGCGGCGAGCGCGCCGCCCTGCCGCGCGTGGAGATTCAGGACGGCAAGATGAAGCTCAACCCGCTTTACGACTGGCCACGCGAAGACATCGAGGCGTATTTCAAGCGCCATGACCTGCCCGCCCATCCGCTGGTGGCGCAAGGGTATCCGTCCATTGGCTGCGTGCCCTGCACGGCCAAGGTCATGGACCCGGCCGCCGATCCGCGCGCCGGGCGCTGGGCCGATGAAGACAAGACCGAGTGCGGAATTCACATCGCTGAAGACGGCACGATCACGCGTGGCTGACGATCATTAGAGGGCTGCCGATCACCAGAGGCTGACAGGGCGGACGCCTAAGGAGTCACCCCGATGCGTCCGGCGATGTCTTTGGCCGGCGCGTCCAGAGAGCCGGAATCGCCGCTAAGCAAGGCGCGCGCGAGATCCTTGCCCAGCTCCACCCCGTACTGGTCATAGGCGTTCACGCCGTAAAGCACCGACTCCACAAACACCTTGTGTTCGTAAAGCGCGATAAGTGCGCCCAGGCTGAACGGGTCGAGCCTTGGAAGGATCAGCGTCTGGCTGGCGCGCCCGCCGGTGATCGCATTGTGGGCGGACAGGTCGCCCTCGCCCTTGCGGCCTTGGGTCAGGGCCGCGCCCTGGGCGGCGAGATTGGCGTTGAGCGCGCGGGCGCGCTCATCGCGGGTGAACTCAGGATCGGCGATGGCGATGAAATCCACCGGCGACTCGTCCTGGCCCTGGTGCAACCATTGAAAGACCGAGTGCTGCAGATCCGAACCGCGCCCGCCCCAGACCAGCGCGCCGCTGTGACCGTGCGGCTGTGCGGTCCCGTCGGCGCGTACCGATTTTCCAACCGATTCCATCTCCAGCTGCTGGAGATAGGCCGGCAGGCGCTCAAGCCTCGACGAATAGGCCGCCACGCAGCGCGAGGGCAGGCCGCGGCCGACCCGGTTCCAGACATCGGCCAGGCCCTTGGCCAGCACCATGTTGGCTTCGGGCGCAGCGGTCACGGCATGGTCGTCCATGGCCTTCGCGCCGGCGAGCAGCTGATCAAACCGGTCCGGCCCGAACGCCAGCTCCAGGCTGAGCCCCGCCGGCGACCACAGCGAATAGCGCCCGCCCACCCCGTCCTCGAACGGGAAGATGCGCGCCTCGTCCAGACCAAATTGCTTCGCCTTGTCCGGGGCGGCGGTGGCGGCGGCGAAGCGTGCGTCCGCGCCGGCCTCGCCCAGGGACGCCGCGAGCCAGGCCCGCGCGGCGCGCGCATTCATCAGGGTTTCCTGTGTGGTGAAGCTTTTCGACACCACAAGGATCAACGTGGTCTGCGGATCGGCGCCCTCCAGCGCGTCGTCGAGATCGGCCGGGTCCAGATTGGAAACAAAGCGCGCCTCCACGCCGGGACGGCGAAACGCCTTGAGCGCGTCATAGACCATGCGTGGGCCAAGATCCGAGCCGCCGATTCCGATACTGACGATGCGCCGGACCGGATGGCCGTCCAGAAAATCATCGCGCTCCAGGATTTCTGAGAACGCGCGGGTGCGGGCGCGGGCGTCCCTCAGACGCTCGGCCAGCGCGGTGTCGGCCAGCAGCCCCGGATTGCGGCAGGCCGGATGCAGAACCGCGCGGCCTTCGGTGGGGTTGGCGATGTCGCCGGCGTAAAGCGCGCCCAGGCGCTCGATCACATGGTGGCTTTCGGCCAGCTCCAGCAGCGCGGCCCAGGCCTTCAGGTCCAGACGCTGGCGGCGCAGATCAAGACTGAGCCCCGCGGCGGTGAACTGCAGCGCGGCGTCGCGGCCCGGCTCGGCCAGAAGCGCGTTCATATCGGCGGCGCGCAGGCGCTCGGCGTCGGCTTTCAGGGCGTCAGGACTCATCTCCGGGCTCGTCCTTCTCAGGTTTCACCGCCGCCCAGATGAGCACGGTAAGGCCGCCCTCGATACCTTCCGGCTCCAGCGCTTGCAGGATATCGAGCTCAAGGCCCGCCGCCTCCACCCAGCTTGTCACCTGGGCGGGCGGAAAGCCGAGATGGCGATGATGATGTTCGGCGTGCAGGGCGTGATGGCGATGCTCGGCGAAATCGACGACCAGAAGCAGCCCGCCCGGAGCCAGAACCCTGGCGCACTCGCTGAGGCTGGCGGCGGGGTCCTCAAGATAATGCAACACCTGGTGCAGGGTGATCAGATCGGCCGAGCCGTCCTCCACCGGAAGGGCGGTGGCGTCGGCCTGGCGCACGAAGCGGCTGGCGAGCCCGGCCTCGGACAGCTTGGCGCGGGCCACGTGAAGCATCTCCACCGACAGGTCGACGCCCATCCCGTCCTCGGCGATGGGGCTGAACAGCTCCAGCATCCGCCCGGTGCCGGTGCCGACGTCCACATGCTGAGCAAAGCGGCGCTCTCCGGCGATGGCCAGCAGCGCATCCTCCACCGCATATTCAGAGAAATGCAGCGAGCGGATATGGGCCCATTGCTGGGCCGCGGCTTCAAAGAAGCGCTCGGCGCTCTTGGACCGCAGGCGCTTGATCTCGGCCAGGCGCTGGCGGTCTCGCTGGACCTGGGGATGGCTGGTGTCGGTGAATTGCTCGATCACTGCGGCCAGGCGCGAGACCGCGCCGGTGCGCACCAGGCGGTAAAACACCCAGCCGCCCTCGGGGAAGCGCTCGCACAGGCCGGCGTCGGCGAGCAGCTTCAAATGGCGGGACACACGCGGCTGGCTTTGCCCCAGCACCTGCATGATCTCGCTCACCGTCATCTCACCGTTCGCCAGCAGGGACACGATGCGCAAGCGCGTCGGCTCGGCGAGCGCCTTCAGCTTGCCGAGCAATTCATCCTGCATGTGCGAACTCCGAACCCATGATCCATGGGTTAGCCGTGTGCGCGCAAAAAGTCACTCTCACACCGGAGTTATCATGGCGTAATCATCCCCAGCTCGCGCAGCACGGCGGGGATTTTCTTCTTCAGCTTGAAGAAGCCGCGGTCGGCGTGGGGGTGAAACGCCCGGTCCCAGTCGCGGCGCAGGCGCACCAGCGAGATCCCGTGCGACTGAAGGCGCGGCTGAAGCGCGTCCAGGCGTTCGGCCAGCGGACCCGAGTGGGGGCGCTGGGTGACGATCTGGCGCGCGCCGGCGGCCCGCGCCTGCTCGATGAGGTCGTCGGATTCGCTTATTGCGGCGAGGTCCGCCTGGAAATGATCCGCCGCGCGCGTCCCGGCGTCCTTCAGGGCGCCTTCGGCGAACGATTTTGCGCGCGCGCCGGCCTCCAGCGGGCTCCGCTGCTCGATTCCGCCAAGGCTCGTAACGGCGCGCACGTCCAGACCGTCGACGCCCCAGCCTTGCGCACACCCGTCCTCGTCATGGACCAGGATCAGCGCCGGGGCGTCCGGGTCCGGCCGGTCGCCGGGTCTCAGCGCAACCGGATCTGGATGGCCGGGATCGTCCGCCAGGGGCGGCGCCTGCGACGCCAGGTCATAGCCCTGCATCGAGAATCGACCGTCGGTGTATTTGTTGATGTTGGAGGCGCGGGCCAGATAGGTCTTGCCCGGCGTCTGTAGCCCGCACACCCAGCGCCAGCCCAGCGTGTTGGAGGCGGCGTCCCCGTCTATTAGGTGGCGATAGAAGAAATCCGCGCCCAGCGCCCAGGGCAGATCCAGCGTGTAAACCCAGATCGAGGCAAACCACATGCGGGCGTGATTGTGCAGATAGCCGTGCTCGATCAGCTCGCCCGCCCAAGCGTCGAAGCAGGCGATCCCGGTGCGTCCCGACACCGCGTCCTCGTAGCGGCTTCTCAGCGCGCCGTCCTTGTTCAGGGCGTCGAGATCGCGCGTCACCTGGCTGCGATAGGCGTCCCACACCGAAGGGCGCAGCTCCAGCCAGCCCTTCCAGTAGGTGCGCCAGCACGCCTCCTGAATGAATTTTTCCGCCGTTTCGAGCCCGTGGCGCTCCAGCGCCGCGACGACGAGCTCTTGCTCGAGAACCAGGCGATGGCGCACATGGGCGCTGAGCCCGGAGACATTGGTGCGGTTCTCCGGCCCGAAGTCGAAATTGCGCTTGGTGGCGTAATGGCGCGCCATGGCCGGTGTGAAGGCTTTAAGCCTTTGAAGTCCGGCCTCGCGTCGCGGTTGAGCCAAGGCGCGGGGCGCCGCGTCTGAAAATAAATCGCTCTGGTCCATGAGAAGTGAGGGTAGACCGCGTTCAGTCCTCGGCCACCCCGCCCAGTGTAAACAGGACGATCTCGAATTTCACCGAGTTGGACGGGCCCAGATTGCCCACGGTGATGTTCTCACGCTCCCAGAAAATCCGCAGCTGCGTGCAGTCATCCTCATAAAGGAAGCCAGCGGCCTGACTGCGGTCTTCCTGCAGGTCGAGGTCGTAGCGACCGGTATAGAACGCCGAGATTTCCCGCGTCAGCTGCAGCGCGCTGTTCCATCGTAGTTCCTGCGTGTTCACGCGCGAGGAATCGTCGGAGATGTCCAGATAGCCGACGCTGGCGTCCAGGCGCCAGACATCGACGCCGACATCGCCCTCGATCCGGTTGACGTCGAAATCCGTCGAATCCAGGCGCGCGCTCATCCCGGCGTCGAACCAGCCGACGTTCAGCTCCACGTCGGCGACCCAGTCGGACTCGTCTTCAAAGACACCGCTGGATGGAGCAAAACGCTCGTCGCCGCCCGCGAGCCGGTAGCTCCGGCCGACAAAGGCCTCAAGGCCGTACATGCCGAACTGGTCGTCGATCTCGACCTCAAGACCCGCATCGACCCGCACGCCGTCTTCAAACACGTCAAAGCCCGGCGCGCGCACCGGGTTGAACAGGAAGCTGCGCGCCAGATCCAGGCTGACCGCGTCCTGCACCAGCGGCCGCTCTTCAGGATCACCGCCATTGCTGGCGATGAGCGCGCTGCGCGGCGAAAGGATCACGTCGAAGCGTTCGCCAGGGCGCACGAAGGGATAGGACACGTCCACCCCCGCCGCGCCGCGCACGCGTGTGAAATTGCGCGTTTCATCAGGGGCTCCGGCGATGGCCCGGGTCTGGCGAAACGCGTCGGCGCGGCCCGTCGCGAAGGGCTCGATCCGCACGCCGCCGGGCGCGATCACCGGCCTTGACCAGTCCGCGCCCACGCTCACCCGCGTGTAGTCGTCGCCCAGCTCCCGGCGCAAATTCACCGAATTGGCGAAGACGTCGAAATCACCCAGCGAAAACGGCAGCTCACCATCCATGGCGAAGCGCCAGTACGGCGCCATATAGGGCAGCCGGTCGTCGTCAAAGCCGTCCCTGAGATTGTCGAACGCAAGCACCGAGACGTCGGTGTAGTAGTACGTCCCTTTGCCGGCCACATAGAGTTGGTTGATGAGCTGGCGCGCCTGTTCGAACTGGAACAGGGCCGAGCTCTCCTCGGGCGATTCATTGTACCCGTAGCGGCGCAGATAAAGGTCCTCGCTGGCCGCCTGCACGCCGAAGCCCCAGCGCCATTCCGGCGAGATGTTGAACAATCCGTCCGCGAAGATATGGCCGCGCAGCTGTTCGGGTCCGAAAAGCCCGTCGCGATCAAACTCCTGCTCGTAGGTGAAGCTCGTCTCCACATTGATTGCGCCGGAGTAGAAGCGTTTGCGGTAGTCCAGCTCAAGAAGCGGCGCGACCTCGGTCATCACCCGCGGCGCCACCACCAGATCCTGGGACGGGCTGATCACGAACAGATAGGGTTGCTGATAGGTCAGGCCCTGCCGGTTGGAGATGTCCACGCTGGGCAGGAGCAGGCCCGACTTGCGCTCGGCGCTGGGGTCGGCGTGGGCGAAAATCGGCGAATAGATCACCGGAACGCCGGCCACTTCCAGCCGGACGTCGCGGTAATAGATCATGTCGTCGTCGAGATCGCGGATCACCCGGTCGGCGCGAAGCCGCCAGGTGGGCGCGCCGCCGTCCTCGCAAAGCTTACAAGCGGTGTAATAGGCGTCGGCCAGCTCCACCGACCCGTCCGGGCGGCGCAGGGCCGAGGCCGCCGCGGCGCGTCCGTTGTTTTCCAGCAGCGTGGCGAAGCCGTAGGCGACGCCCTCGCTCATGGCGTCGTCGAGCACCACCTCGTCGGCGAACTGGGCCGGCTGATCACCCTCGAAGATGCGCACGTCGCCGCGCGCGGTCACCCGTCCGGTCGTGGTGCTGTAGATGATCTCATCGGCCTGGATGATCCGCACGCCCGAGACCATACGCACCGAGCCGCGGGCGATGTAGACGCCCTCGCCTTCGCGCTGCTCCAGCTCGTCGGCCTCCAGATAGACCCGGTCCACCTGTGCCGACCCGGTCGAATTGGCGCCGGAGAACGAGGCCTGGGCGAGCGCAAGAGGGCTGGCCGCCGTCATGAGCGCCGCCGCCAGAACCGCGCGCCGGGCTCCGCCCGCAATCAATGCCCTCACGCCGACCCTCCGCTGGTTCGCACCCCCGGTTTAGCGCCCCCGGTTGAGTCCGGTTTAACCCCTCACTCACCATGCGTCCATCGGCCCCGCGCCGTGCTACGCCGCCGGATGGCGAACGCAGCACGAACACGCGGGCCAGTCAGGCGTGGAGCGCTAGAAGGCGAAGCTCAGCGAGACAGTGGCCTGATTATACTTGAAATCATCGCGATCAAGATCCGTTGCGTAACGGCCCTGCAGGAGGATCGCGTCGGTGAGCCTGTATCCCGCGCCGAAGCTCAAGGAGCCATAGCGGTCATCGGTCGCGGTTCCGGTGATCTTATAAAGCTGGCCCGGCAGCGCCGAAAGTCCGGCCAGGACGGTCGGCGCCTCGTCACCGTCAAGCACGCTTTCAAGCATCGCTTCTCCGGACAGGAACAGGCGGTCGGTGGCGTTGAACCAGCCGGTCACGCCAAGACTCGCCACGCTCTGGGTGTAGCTGCGCCCCTGGACCGAGGCGGAGAACCCGCCGGCCCCGGTCTCCGAATAAGCGTCGATATCCACCGTGGCGGTGCGCAGGCGGGCGATCGGACCGTACGCCCCGCGTTCACCCATTTGGAGAGTGGCGCCAACCTCGGCGCCGGCATAGATTTGGCTGGCCTCCGTTTCGCCGCCGGCCCGCCCCAGTCCGGCCCCGGTGAACAGGGAGCGCTCGCTTTCGAAACTGTGGCCCATATAGCCGACATGGGCGTTGAGGTGGAACCACTCGTTCGCCGCGCCCAGATACGCGCCCACGCCGGCGCCGTCGCCATCGAAGCTATGCAGATTATCACCAGCCTCGAACCACGCGCCGGTGAGGGCGACGCCAGCGGTCACGAACGGATTGATGCGGGTTTCCAGTCCGGCGGTGAGCAGCGCGGTCTCGAGATCGTCATTGAGGCTTGCGCCCGGCGCATCGCCGAAAACGACGTCCCCGGAGATGAAGGCGCTGACATTCGCCGGCAAGATGCCGCCCCGGCCGCCGCTGACGCCCATGGGAGCGGTCTGGGATGCGCTGGCGAGCACCACCGGGGCGCCGCTCCGGCGCACGGTGAGCCCCGCCGGATTGGCGCCGCTCTCATTGCGGCTGAGACGCGAGCGCTGGAAGAACAGGCCGCCCATGGCGCGAGACCCGCTCATGCCGAGCTGGTCAAAGACAAAGGTCTGGGTCGGCGCCAGGGTGCTGAGGGCGGCCTGCAGCGAGCTCGCTGACGCCAGAGCATCCAGCGAAGTCACCACCGTGCCCAGATCGCTCGTCGGGGTGACGTCGGCCTCGATCGCACCGTCAAGCATACGGCCCAGATTGACGGCGTTGGGGTCGCCGCCGGCGATGACGTCGGCGTAATCGGCCGCGACGGCCTCGAAGCTGACGGTGTTGGCGTTGTAGCTGACGTCAAACCGCAGCGTGGCCGAGTATTGCGTCAGCTCGTTGGAGAACGCGCCCAGGATCCCGCCACCGGCGCTGATGCCGGTATAGGTCGAGCCGCGCGTGGCGATGGTGGGATCGGCGGTGACCCAGATCGTTCCGTCGAGCAGGGCCGCGCCGGTGATCGCCAGGCTGTCCATGGCGTAGGCGACGCCGCTCTCGGCCAGCACGTCGAGCTTGGTGACGCCTTGAGCGCCCTGAACATAGTTGCCGACAATGAGCATCTCGCCGCCAGGCGTGATCGGATTCGACCCGCCAAACGCGTCCGGTGAGGAGACCGGATCGACCAGGCCGCCCCGGTTCAGGAAGAGATCCGTAACGAACACGCCGCTGCCGGTGACGATGCCCAGATCATTGATCAGCAGCGGTGTGATGATCGCGGAGTCCGCGCGAACATTCAGCGTGCCCAGAAGGACATTGACGCCGATCAGCGAGGTCAGCTCCGCGCCGGCCTCGATGAACAGGGCGGCGCCGCCATTGAGCAGCGTGAGCTGATCGATCTCGACCGGCGTGAAAACGCCGTCGCCGGACAGGGTCGTCGTGCCGGCCCGGGTCAGGCTGACATCAAAATACTGGGCCGGGTTCTCGAACGCCGTGCCCGGGGTCCCGTCGGTGTTGTCCGGCACGAAGCCGGTGGAGCCCGGACCCTGAAGCACCGAGGACTGCGGCAGATTATTGCCGAAGCCCGGCGCGTCCTGGGTGGTCATGTCGCCGGCGGCGGCCGGGCCGGCGGACGGTATCGCGGCCTTGCCCGCGACGCCCTGCCCCATGTCATTGGAGGCGGCCACCTCCACCGCGCTCACAAGCGCGCCGCCCGGGCGCGCGTCGCCGGCGCCTGCGCCGGCGGCGAGGCTCTCGCCGGACGCCGCCACCGGCGACGTCAAGCCGCCCGAGCGCGGCGGCAGCAGGGGCGACGGGCTCGGATCATTTCCGGAAACGTCCTCGCCAAGCACGTCGCCAATTTTCGTGTCGGAGGCGTAGACGCCGTCTTCCCGCCCCTCCGGCAGGCCGTTCACCAGCGCGCCTGTCTCATCGATGACGTAGAAATTCGGATCGAGATCCTGGGTCCAGTGGGCGGGATCAAACCAGTCCCCGTCCCCGGCGTTGGCCGAGACATATTTATAGGGCGTGTTGGCGCTGATGAATTCAAAGAAGGGGAAGAGCGGGTTGTAGAAGCTGATATCGCTATAGCCGCTTTCCACCCCGAAGAAGTCATACCCGCCCGACAGCACGCCGAGAATGATCGGAATGTCGGCAAGCTGATCGGCGATCAGCGGGGAGCCGGAATCGCCCGGCGCGGTGCCCACCTCGTTCGGCAGGGCGTCGCCGGTGAACCAGTCGATCGACTGCACGGCCTCGAATGTCGGGCAGTTGATACCGACCCCGGTGAAGGCGCAAAGCCCTGCGTCCGCATCCCGGTCGGGGCGGTCGAAATCGGTCCAGTACATGGTCTGGGTTTCAGTGCCCCGATTGACCGCCGAAGGTGCGATTCCGGGGAAAACACCATCGATCAGGTCGGCGGGGGAGCCGATCATGCCGAGCATGTTCTCGCCTTCAAGGCGCTGGAAGATCGACGGACCGCCAGCGCCGGAGATCTCGCCGCCCGGGATGATCCCGAAATCGCCCGTGCCCTTGCTGCCATAACCCACCTGGATCACATGGGTCAGTTGAGCCAGGGGCGAGAACAGCATGCCCATGGTGGGAACGCCCGTGATCGGCTCGTTCAGCGCGATCATGGCGACGTCCGCCCAGGCGAAGGGCAGCGCGCCATTGTCCAGGTTGCTGCTCGGGTGGATGATCACGTCGGTGGAGCTTGCGACGCCGCCTTCGCTGAACCCGGCGCCCGTGCCGAGATAGTTGAAGAGCGACGCCTGGGTGTCCGGGCCAAATCCGATCAGCACGGTCTGCGGCGCCGCGCCCGGCAGGCCGTACACCTCTGAAGAGTTCGCATTCAGGCAGTGGGCGGCCGTGAGCACCGTACGCGGATTGATCAGCGTGCCGGTGCAGTTCAGGAAGACGCCGCCAGCGGCGTTGTTCTGAAGAAAGATCTGCGCCACCGCGCCCCAAGTGTCGTCGGAGTCGACTGAATTGTTCAGCGCATCGGCGAAATCAGCGCCCAGATCATCGCGCACCGTGATTCGCGGCGTCATGGCGCCAATGGGCGAGCCGGTGATCGCCTCGGGCGCGCCGGACGCTGCGGCCTCATCGGCGGACGCGGCGGCCTCCTCGGCCATCGCCGCCGGCGACATGGCCAGAGCAAGGGCGCAGCCCGCCGCACCGGTGAGCCAGTGTTTGCGAAGATTGGTCATGCAAGATCCCCTGGGAGCAGTGTCGGATCAGCGTCCGACCTTATTTTCAATGCGCGTATTGCGCGAACTATGAGCTGAAATGACGTCACCGCGAGGAAGCCGTCAACCTTAATCAGGGACCGGCGCCGCTTTTCAATCCGCCTTGATTTTTAAAGGTCACACGCCGCAAGACACTGGGCGAGATGGAGGCGCTGCGTTGTCGTCAACAGGACGCAGGACACCGCATCGTGGTGCAACGCCTGCGCGAGGCCCGCGGTCACCGCGATCCGGCCCCGCCCCGCCGCGCCGGTCAGGCGCGCCCGCGCCGCTTTTGCGAACGCGTAAAGATCCGAGCGCCGCCGTGGTACGCGCAGACGCGGCGGGGCGTCGCCGGCGGTTTCGATGGCGAACACCGCCTTGCCTGCGAGGCGGGCCCGCTCCAGCCTCGCCGCTTCGTCCGCATCCAGAAACGGATGGACCGGCGCCATGATCGCATCGAAACGGGACCCTGCGATGGCGGCGTCCAGTTCGGCGCCGCGCCCGGCCGCGCCGAGCCGGGCGAAGGCCCCCGCCCGGCGCAACGCGTCGAGGCGGTCCAGAAGCGCGGGCGTCAGCTCGTGGGCGCCCGCCCCGTGCAGGAACAATAGATCCACGCCGGCAACGCCCAGCCGGTCCAGGCTGGCCATGACGCTCGCTTCGACCGCGTCGGGGGAGAAATCGCGCCGCCGGCGGGCCAGGCCGGAGCTGAACAGCCCGGCTTTCGTGGTGATGAAAACACGCTCGCGCCCCAGGGCGGCGACTGCGGCGCCGAGCCGGCGCTCCGCCTCGCCGGCGCCGTAGGCGGGCGCGGTGTCGAACACCCGAACGCCGCCCTCGAACGCCTCGATGACGAGCCGCACGGTGTCGCGCGGGGCCACCAGCGGCGAGCCATGGGCGCCGGACACCCCGAAACCGGCTCTGGAGGGCGGAACAAGCATGGCCCGGACGCTAGGCGGGGCAGCGCGACAAGGCTAGCCCCGGCGCGGCGCGACGATCTCAATCGCAGCCTTCACCGCCTCGTCAATGGTCATGGCGGTGGTGTCCAGCTCGATCGCGTCCGCAGCCTTGAGCAGCGGCGCGTCGGCGCGGCTGGCGTCGCGGGCGTCGCGCTGGCGCAGCTGACCAAGGACCTGCTCGAACGTGATCTCCTCGCCGCGATTGACGAGCTCGGCCTGGCGGCGCCAGGCGCGGGTCTCCTCGCTGGCGGTGACATAGAGCTTCACATCGGCGTCCGGCGCGATCACCGTGCCGATATCGCGCCCGTCCAGCACCGCCCCGCCCGGCTGGTTGGCGAAATCGCGCTGGATCTCCAGCAGCGCCTTGCGCACGGCGGGGTGAGCGGACACCACGCTGGCGGCCTGGCCGGCGCCGGCGGTGCGGATTTTCTGCTCGTCGATGGCGTTGACGTCCAGCTCGCGCGCGGCGGCCTCGGCGGCCTGCCCGTTTTCCGGCGGCTGTCCGGCGTCCAGGAGCGCCACCGCGACGGCGCGGTAGAGCGTTCCGGTGTCCAGATGCGGCAGCGCGAACCGCGCGGCCAGCGCGCGCGCGATCGTACCTTTGCCGGACGCCAGCGGGCCGTCGACCGCAATGATCATCCGCCCAGCTTCTCCATCTCGGAGTCGGAAATGTCGAAATTGGCGAAGACGCGCGAAACGTCGTCGAGATCCTCCAGCGCCTCCATGAGCTTCATCAGGGTGGCGGCCTTGTCGCCCTCCACCTCGATGAGGTTCTGGGGCCGCCAGATGATGTTGGCGCTCTTGGACTCGCCGAAGGTTTCCTGCAGCGCCGCCGCGACCTCGGCGAGATCCTCGCGGGCGCAGAACACCACATGCTCGGGCGCCGGCTCGCCGTCATCGTCCACATTGTCTTCTCGCTGGACGTCCTCGGCGCCGGCCTCGATGGCGGCCTCGAGCATGGCCTCCTCGTCGGCGACCGACAGGGGGAAGCGGATCTCGCCGACCTGGTCGAACATGAAGCTCACCGAGCCGGTCTCGCCCAGATTGCCGCCGTTCTTGGCGAACGAGGTGCGCACTTCGGCGGCGGCGCGGTTCTTGTTGTCGGTGGAGGCCTCCACGATGACGCCGACCCCGGCCGGGCCGAAGCCCTCATAGCGGATGTCGAAATACTCCTCGACATCGCCGCCGGCCGCCTTGGAGATGGCGCGCTCGATATTGTCCTTGGGCATGGACTGGCCCTTGGCGTTCTGAACCGCCAGGCGCAGACGCGGATTCATGTCCGGGTCGGGCCCGCCCATCTTCACCGCCACCATGACTTCCTTGGACAGGCGCGAGAACAGCTTGGCGCGCGCCTTGTCCTGACGGCCCTTGCGGTGCTGGATGTTCGCCCATTTCGAGTGGCCGGCCATGCGTGAAACTCCCTCAGCGACGGCGCATGTCGCGCAGCAGGCCCGTCCCGCGCGCGAGGCGGGCGTTCTACCTCAGGATCGCGCGCCGGGCAAAGGTCTCGCGCGGCTTTGCGCTTCGCGTTGAAGCGTGGCAATCAGACAGACCCCAACAGCCCGACCGGAATCGCCCCCATGACCGTCATCGCCGTAATTCCCGCCCGCTACGGTTCCACCCGGTTTCCGGGCAAGCCGCTGCACATGATTGCGGGCGTTCCCATGGTCGAGCGCGTGCGCCGCCTGGCGGCTGCGGCGCCCTCCATCGACCGGGTTCTGGTGGCCACCGATGATGAACGCATTCGCGACATTGTGGAGGGTTTCCACGGCGAAGCGGTGATGACGCCGGAGAGCTGCCGCAACGGCACCGAGCGCGCTTACGCGGCGGTGAAGGCCTTCGCCAGCCCGGGCGACGTCATCGTCAATCTGCAGGGCGACGCCCCGCTCACTCCGCCCTGGGTTATCGACGCGGCGGCCCAGGCGATGATCAACGATCCCGATCTGGATCTGGCCACACCCGCCACCGCGCTCACCGAAGACGCCTATGCAAAGCTCGCCAGCGCCAAGGCCGTCGGCGAGGTGGGCGGCACGACAGTGGTCTTCGACAAGGCCATGAACGCGCTGTATTTTTCCAAGACGATCATCCCGTTCCGCCGAGAGGACGCCGGGGTGCCGATCTACAAGCATATCGGGCTTTACGCCTATCGCTTCAGCGCGCTGGAGCGGCTGGTGGCGCTGGAGCCCGGCCCGCTGGAGCGCACCGAGAGCCTGGAGCAGCTTCGCGCGCTGGAGAACGGGATTCCCATCCGCATCGTGCTCACCGAATATCACGGCCGCACACCGTGGAGCGTGGATTCGCCGCGCGACGCGGAGATCGCCGCCGACATCATCGCCCGCGAAGGGGAGATCGTCTGAGCCATGCTTTTGATCCTCGCCCGCCACGGCAACACGTTCGGCCCTGAGGACACGCCCGTCTGGGTCGGCGCGAACGAAGACCTCGCCCTGGTGGACAAAGGACTTGAGCAGTCGCGCGCCATCGGGCGGGCCCTGAACGAGGCGGGAATCGTTCCCGACCGGATTCTCGCCGGCCCGCTGAAGCGCACGCGCACCGGCGCGGCCCTGGCGGCGGAACATTGCGGATACTCCGGCGAAATCGAGATTGACGAGCGCCTCAAGGAAATCGACTACGGGGTCTGGGGCGGCAAGTCCGACGCCGAGATCGCGCAAGACTGGGGCGCCGGCGCCATAGAGGCGTGGCGCGAGCGTTCCATTGCACCCGCCGGGGCGGGCTGGTCGCCGGCGCCGTCCCAGATCGAAGCCAATGCGCGGGCGGTCTATGACGCGGCGACCCGCGGTCGCAGCGATGATCACGCGGTCCTGTTGGTCAGCTCCAACGGGATCCTGCGCTATTTTCACGCCCTGCTGGCCGGCGCCGGCGCGCCGCCCGAACAGGCCAAGGTGAAGACCGGCCACATGGGCGCAGCCCGCATCACCGGACCCGGCGCCGCGCTGATCTGCTGGAACGCCGCCCCGGATGCGGCGGCGGCCGAGCTCAAAGGGAGCCGCCGGTGAGCGGCGCCCGGCTGGTCCGCCTTTACACCGCCGCCGTGTTTTTTTTCTGGATCTTTTTCAGCGGCGTATTCATCGGCGCCGGGGGCCTCGGCCTGTCGGGCTCAATCGGCTTTATCGGGCTGATGTGGTCGCCCATGCTGCTCTGGCCCGCGCTACTGGTATTGCGCGCCCGCCCGCCGGCGCTGATCGCGTTTTTCGCCTTCATCGTGTTTGCAGCTCTGAGCCTTTCATGGTCGCCCTATGAGCGGCCCGATCAGGCGGTCAAACTCCTCCTGCTGACGCCGCTCTTTCTCCTGGTTCCATTCGGGATCGCGCGCCTGGACGACACGCGCCGTGCGCGCTTCGCGGCGTTTACCGCCATAATCACCCTTCTGGTCGCGGCGTTTTTCCTGGCCGAGAGCCTTCTGGGCGCTCCTGTCAGCCAGTTTGTCCAGGTGACCGCGAACGGCGAGGCGCCGGGAGCGGAGGCGCTCGCCTTCGCCAATCGCGTCCTCTCGCGCGGCGCCAGCGCCTTTATTCTTCTGGCGGGGCCCATGGCGATCTGGCTCTGGCGCGCAGGTTGGCGCGCGCCCGCCGGCGTTCTGGGCCTGTGCGCAGCGCTGAGCGCGGTCAGCTTTGGCGTGGAGGCCAATATCGTCGCCCTGGCGGCGGGCTGCGCGCTAGGCGCTGCGGCTTTCCTGCGCCCGCAACTGGTTTTGCCCGCCCTGCTCTACGCCGCCGCCGGCCTGGTGGCGCTCACGCCGCTGCTTCTGGGCGCGATCGTCGCCTGGACGCCGGAGTCGGTGGCGAACGCGCTGCCCTTGTCCTGGCATCAACGCCTGGAGATCTGGGGATACGCCCTGTCCCGGCTCCCCGAAGCGTCCCTGTTCGGGCACGGGCTGGACGCCTCGCGCGTGATAAGCGCCGAGATGATGCTGCGCGGGTACACGCTCAACCTGATGCCGCTTCACCCCCATAACGGCCCGCTGCATATCTGGCTTGAGACCGGAGCGCTGGGCGCCGGGCTGGCCGCCGCGGCGCTTTTGCTGACCGGGCGCAGCCTCGCCCGGCGTCCGCTGGACCGCTCAATGGCGGCGGGCGTCGCATTCAGCGTCTCGGCCTGGTTCATGCTGACAATGCTTGGCTACGGGGTCTGGCAGGAATGGCACCATGGCGCGCTGTGCCTTGCGCTGGCCGCCTGCGTCTTCTCACGCCCCGGCGACCAGGCCTTGCGCGCCAAGGGCCGCGCCAAAAGCGGCTCCAAAATCGGGCCGGCCTGACGGAACAAATCCTGCATGACCCCACCCTCAACCGGCGCAGAACGCGTCCGGACACCGGGTGAGGCCGCCATGACGTCCCGAAGTGAAGCGATTCATTATCAGACCGAGACGCGCGCGCGCACGCGGACCGGCGCCCGCGCCTTTCTCTGGAGCGATCTGATCGCGCTGGCTTTGGCCAGCTATGCCGGGCTGGCGGTCGATCTCGTCCTTGGCGAAGCGCCGTCGCGCGGCTGGCTTGTGCTCAGCCTCGCCGGCGCGCTGGGGTTCGTCGCCTTCCTGCGCGCCAAAGGTCACTATCGCAACCGCCAGGCCCTCGCCGACCAGATCCGCCCGGTGGTTCTGACCTGCGCAATGGCGATCCTCATGGTGTCCACCGCGCAGCTGGGTCTTGGCGAGGCCGGACTGGACACCGGCTCCATCGCCAAATGGCTCCTGGCGCCGGCGCTGATCCTGACCGGCCGGTTCGCCACGCGCGAGGGGCTGAAGGCGTGTTCGGACTGGTTCGAGCCGGTGATCCTGATCGCGCCCCGCTCCAGCGCCGCCAAGACGAGCGTCCTTCTCGACTGCAATGACGGTCACGGCCTGGCGGTGGCGCAGACGCTGGATCTGGCCAATTTCGCCCTGCTAGGCGACGCCGAGCTCGGCGCGCGCCTCGACGCGCTTGCGGGCCAGACCGTGTTTCTCGCGCCCGATGCGCAGCACCAGGGCGCCGCCAGCCGGATCGCCGGCCGGCTGAGCGCGCGCGGCGCGCCGTTCTATTATCGCCCGTCTCTCGGGCGCATCCCGACCCAGCAAATCGATCTTCTGGACGCCCCGCCCGCTGACGGCCTGGTGATCCGGGTCTCCGACAGCCTGGACCGCCCGCTGGCCCAGGCCGCCAAGCGCGCCTTTGACGTCGCCGCATCGGCCCTCGCCGTCGCCGTGCTCAGCCCGGCGCTGGCCGTCATCGCCTGGATGATCAGGCGCGATGGCGGGCCGGCCGTCTTCGTCCAGGCGCGCGCCGGACGCGGCGGAGCGGTGTTCCAGTGCTACAAGTTTCGCACTATGAGCGTGGACGCCGAGGAGCGCCTTTGCGCCCTGCTCGCCGCCGACCCGGACAAGCGCGCCCAGTGGGAGTCCTATCAAAAGCTGGATCCCGATCCGCGCATCACGCCGGTGGGCGTGTTCCTGCGGCGCTCAAGCCTTGATGAGCTGCCCCAGCTGATCAATGTCCTCAAAGGCGAGATGAGCCTGATCGGCCCGCGCCCCATGCTCCTGTCCCAGCGCGCCCTCTACGGCGCGTCGCTGGACGCTTATGAGCGCATGCGGCCCGGACTGACCGGCCTGTGGCAGGTCAATGGGCGCAACAAGACCACCTTCGAGGAGCGCGCCCGGCTGGACGACTGGTATGCGCGCAACTGGTCGCTCTGGCGCGACGGGGTGATCCTTCTGCGCACCGTGCGCGAGCTGGTGTTCGCCGCGGGCCGCTAGAATTTCTCCAGAACAATGACGTCCTGAAACTCGCTCCGTGGCCTGTCTTCGCGCCAGTCACCGGGCTCCAGGGCGCGGGCCGGTCTGAGACCAGCGTCCGCGCACCAACGCTCAAAACTCGCAGCGTCAAAGCCGATCGCGCGTTCGGGATGACGCGGATCAGCCGCCCAGGCCGCCGCGCCATAGGGCTGAAGCGAAAGACGCGGCCGGCCTTGCGCCAGCGCCGCCTTCGCCGCCTCGTCCACGATAAACGCCGTCAGGAATATCCGACCGCCCGGCTTCAGGACGCGGCCCGCCTCCTTGAGATACCCCGCGGCCACCTGCGACTCCACATGGGTGAAGAGCGAGGTCGCCACCGCCAGATCAAGACTGGCGTCATCGGCGGGGAAGCGATAGCCGGCGGCGTTCGACCCCGCCCGGCCGTATTCGCGATTCGTCAGATCGGCGTGAACGAAGCGGATCGCGCAGCGTCCCCGAGTCGCACGCTCGGCGAAAATGAGGCCCGCCCGCACGATGTCGAACCCGATGTAGGAGCCAGCCTCGTCAAGAAAGGCGCAGACCGGAATGGCCAGGCGCCCCGCCCCGCAACCGATATCGAGCACGTGATCAGACGGCGTCAGCCCGGCCGCGTCGCGGACCTGCTGAAACAGGCGCTCCGCGCCGCCGTAGAAATCGCCGCCGCCGGTATTGTGCACGATCCGCCAGGGCCTCGGCCGGCGGTCGCGCAGGCGCACGGGCAGGTCCTTGATGTCGCTGGCGACATTCCAGAGGAAATTCACCAGCGGGCGCGGCGTGGTCCGGTGGATCACCCGTTTCACTGCGTCGATCATGATCCTGCGCCGCCGACCGCCTCAGAAATGTGCGGCTTTGCCAAATTGTTATGCTTCATGTCTATATCGGCCTGTACCTCATTCGAACAAGGCCGGAGCGCGCCATGCAGATCTTCCTCGACACCGCAGACATCAGCGAAATCGAAGCGCGCCTGGGATCCGGGCTGATCGACGGGATCACCACCAACCCGTCCCTCATCGCCAAGTCCGGCGCCGACGTGTTCGAGCGCGTGAAGGCGATCTGCGACGCCGTGGACGGCCCGATCAGCGCCGAAGTGGTGGCGACCGATTATGACGGCATGGTCGCCGAGGGCCGCAAGCTGGCCGGCATCGCCCCGAACGTGGTGGTGAAGCTCCCGCTCACGGTGGAGGGCCTTCGCGCCTGCAACACATTCGCCCGCGAGGGGATCCAGACCAATGTGACCCTGTGCTTCTCGTCCAATCAGGCGCTGCTCGCGGCGAAAGCCGGGGCGAGCTATATCTCGCCCTTCGTGGGCCGGATCGAGGACGCCGGCGCGGACGGAATCGGGCTGCTCCACGCGATTCGCACCATTTACGACCAGTACGGCTTTGAAACCGAGATCCTCGCCGCCTCGCTGCGCTCCCCGGCCCATGTGGAGGCGTCCGCGCTCGCCGGCTGCGACGCCGCCACGATCCCGGCCAAGGTGTTCGACGCGCTCTACAAGCACCCGCTCACCGACACCGGGCTGGCCGCCTTCCTGGCCGACTGGAAAGCCACCGGCCGCGGCGGCCTGGTCTAGGCGTCAGCGCGCGGGCGGATAGATGATCCGCGCCCGGATGGCGCCGTCCAGCGCCCGCACCCGGTCGAGCACGTCTTTCGGAGCGCCTTCCAGATCGGCGATGGCGTAGCCATACTCGCCTTCGGTCTGGAGATACTGGGCCGCCACGTTGGCGCCGGCCTGTTCGGCCGCTTCGTTGAGGCGGCGCAGAAAGCCCGGCTTGTTGATGTGGGGCACGATCACTCGCACCCGGCCCTCGCCGATGGGACCCGGCTCCACCTGGGGGAAGTTCACCGCGTGGCTGGTGGCGCCCTGGTAGAGGTATTTGGCGAGCTTGGTCGCCGCATCGGTCCCGATCGCCTGCTGAGCCTCGGCGGTGGACCCGCCGATATGGGGGGTGAGGATGACGTTGGGGCAGGAGACCAGCGGGCTGTCGAAGCGATCCTCCTTGCCTTTGGGCTCCACCGGGAAGACGTCCACGGCGGCGCCGGCCAGATGGCCCGATTTCAGCGCGCTCGCCAGCGCGTCCACGTCCACAAGATCGCCGCGCGCCTGATTGATCAGATAGGCGCCCGGCTTCATCTGGGCGATTTCAGCCTTGCCGATCAGATTCTTGGTGCGCGCGGTGGACGGCACGTGCAGCGTCACAACATCGCATTCGGATAAAAGCGCGTCGAGGCTTTCCATCGGCCGCGCATTGCCGTGGGCGAGCTTCGGCTCGATGTCGAAATAATACACATGCATGCCCATGGCCGAGGCGATCACCGAAAGCTGGGCGCCGATATTGCCGTAGCCGACAATGCCGAGCTTCTTCTTGCGCACCTCGTTGGCGCCGTCGGCGGTCTTCAGCCATTCGCCGCGCTCGATGGCGAACATCTTCTCCGGGATGCGGCGCATCAGCATGATCACGCTGGCGATGGTCAGCTCGGCCACCGAGCGCGTGTTGGCGAAGGGGGCGTTGAACACTGGCACGCCAAGGCGCGCCGCGGCGTCCAGATCGACCTGGTTGGTGCCGATGCAGAAACAGCCGATGGCCTCCAGCCGCTTGGCCGCGTCCATCACCTGTTCGGTGATCTGGGTGCGCGAGCGGATGCCGATGACCTGAGCCGAAGCGACCTCTTGGAGAAGCGTCTCGGGGGCCGGCGACCCGACCGTACGCCGCACCGCCACGGGGCCGAGGCCCTGCAAAGCGGAATCAGCGTCCGGATGCACGTTTTCCAGAAGCAGGGCGTCGAACGGGGTCAGCTCGGTCATGGTTTTACTTTCCTCACCACCAGGATTGCTGCAGCGCACGCACCATGGCGCATCGGCAAGCGAAAGCAAGATCGCGCGCGCCGCTGCGCCCAGCGGCCGCGGCCCGGGTTGTACTCATCCCGGCGCGGCCTATGGTCTGGCGCAACAAATTTACGGAGTCCCGACCCATGAAAACTCGCGCCGCCATCGCTTTCGCTCCCAACAAGCCGCTGGAAATCCACGAGGTGGATCTCGACGGCCCCAAAGCCGGCGAGGTGCTGGTGGAGATCATGGCCACGGGCGTATGCCACACCGACTCCTACACGCTGGACGGCAAGGACAGCGAGGGCCTGTTTCCCTCCATCCTGGGCCACGAAGGCGCGGGCGTGGTGCGCGAGGTGGGCGCGGGCGTGACCGGCCTGAAGCCGGGCGATCATGTGATTCCGCTCTACACGCCGGAATGCCGCCAGTGCAAAAGCTGCCTGTCTCAGAAAACCAATCTGTGCACCTCGATCCGCGCCACGCAAGGAAAGGGCCTGATGCCCGACGGCACCAGCCGCTTCTCGCTCAACGGGGAAAAGCTGCACCATTATATGGGCTGCTCGACCTTCTCCAATTTCACAGTGATGCCTGAGATCGCGCTGGCGAAAATCCGCGAGGACGCGCCGTTCGACAAGGTCTGCTATATCGGCTGCGGCGTCACCACGGGCGTCGGCGCAGTGATCTTCACCGCCGGGGTGGAACCGGGCGCAAACGTCGCGGTGTTCGGCCTTGGCGGCATCGGGCTGAACGTGATCCAGGCCGCCCGTATGGTCGGCGCCAACAAGATCATCGGCATCGACATCAACCCGAAGAAGCGCGCCATGGCCGAACAGTTCGGCATGACCGACTTCATCAACCCGTCCGAGATCGGCTCCGACAAAGTGGTCGAGGCGATCCTGGACATCTCCGGCGGCGGCGCGGATTACAGCTTTGACTGCACCGGCAATGTGAACGTCATGCGCCAGGCGCTGGAATGCTGCCATCGCGGCTGGGGCGAGAGCATCGTCATCGGGGTGGCCGAGGCCGGTCAGGAAATCTCCACCCGCCCGTTCCAGCTGGTCACCGGCCGGGTCTGGAAAGGCTCGGCGTTCGGCGGTGCGCGCGGGCGCACCGACGTGCCGAAAATCGTCGACTGGTACATGGACGGCAAGATCGATATCGACTCCTTGATCACCCATAAAATGCCGCTGGAGCGCATCAACGAGGCGTTCGATTTGATGCACGCCGGGACCAGCATCCGTTCCGTGGTGGAGTTTTAGACCCTGACCCTGTTCATCGACGCCGACGCCTGCCCGGTGAAAGACGAAGCGATCCGCGTGGCCGAGCGTCATCAGACCCAAGTGAAGCTCGTCTGCGACGGCGGCCTGCGCCGTCCGCAAAGTCCGTGGGCGGAGCTGGTCATCGTACCGGAGGGCGCCGACGCCGCCGACGACTGGATCGCCGAGCATATCGGCCCCGGCGATATCTGCGTCACCGGGGACATCCCGCTGGCTGATCGCTGCCTGAAGGCCGGCGGGAAGGCGCTGGATCATCGCGGGACGATCTTCGACCCGCAGTCCATCGGATCCAAGCTCGCCATGCGCGATCTGATGACGGACTTGCGCAGCGCCGGGACCATGGAGGGCGGCGGCGGCAAGCCGTTCTCGCCCCGCGACCGGTCCGGTTTTCTCAACGGCCTGGAACGCGTCTTCCAGGACATCAAACGCGGACGATAATCTCGCGAAAGAAAGAGCACGCCATGGAGATGAAATCTGAAAGCCGCTGTTTCGGCGGCCGCCAGCAAGTCTGGACCCACGCCTCGAAGGCGACCGGCACGGACATGGCTTTCGGCCTCTATTTGCCGCCCTCGGCCGAAGACGGGCCGGTTCCGGTGGCGCTCTATCTCTCCGGCCTCACCTGCACCCACGCCAATGTCATGGACAAAGCGGGCGCCCAGCGCGTGTGCGCGGAGCTGGGCCTGGCGCTTCTGGCGCCGGACACCTCGCCGCGCGGAACCGATCTGCCGGGCGAGCATGACAGCTATGATTTCGGCTCCGGCGCCGGCTTCTATGTCGACGCGACTAAAGCGCCCTGGGACAAACACTATCGCATGGAAAGCTATGTCACCGACGAGCTTTTGAAGGTCGCCGCCAAGGCCGCCCCGCTGGATCTGGACGCGGTCGCGATCACCGGCCATTCCATGGGCGGGCACGGCGCGCTGACCCTGGGCCTGAAGCGCCCGGATTTGTTCAAGGCGATCAGCGCCTTTGCGCCCATCGCGTCGCCGATGAACTGCCCCTGGGGCGAGAAGGCGCTAACCGCCTATATCGGGTCAGACCGCGACGCCTGGCGCGCCTATGACGCCTGCGCCCTGATCGAAGACGGAAAGCGCGCCGAGGCCGGAATCCTCGTGGACCAAGGCCTCGCCGACGGATTTCTTGAAGAGCAGCTGAAGCCGGAGCTTCTGGAAGCCGCCTGCAAGGCGGCCGGCCAGCCGCTGACCCTGCATCGCCAGGACGGCTACGATCACAGCTATTTCTTCATCGCCAGCTTCATCGAGGATCATCTGCGCTGGCTGAGCGAAAAACTCTAGGCGCAGCTCAGGCCGCCGGCACCAGTTCGGAGAGCTGTCCGCCCACCCGGATCGGTTCACAGCGCACCGCAAGGCCCGTCCGGTCGTCGGTCTCCACATAAAGGCCGCACGCCGAGGCTTCGCCGGACGCGGTGACGAAGCGGCCGCCGCGCATGCCGGTGACGAAGCGGTTCAGCGGTTCGTCCTTCTCCATGCCGATCACGCTGTCATAATCGCCACACATGCCCGCATCGGTCTGATAGGCGGTGCCGCCCGGCAGGATGCGGTGGTCGGCGGTGGGAACATGGGTGTGGGTGCCCACCACGATGCTGGCGCGCCCGTCGCAAAACACGCCCATGGCGCATTTCTCGCTGGTGGCCTCGCCGTGCATATCCACCAGGATCGCGTCGGCGACCTGACCCAGCGGACAGGAGACCAGCTCCTTCTCCACCGCCGCGAACGGGTCTTCCAGCGCCTGCATGAACAGGCGCAGCAGCACATTCATCACCAGGATGCGCCGGCCGTCCGGCAGGTCGTAGAGCGAGGCGCCCCGGCCCGGCGCGGCGCCCTCGCGGTAATTGACCGGGCGCAGAAGACGCGGCTCGCGGGAGATGTAGGAGAGCGCTTCGCTCTGGTCCCAGGCGTGATTGCCCAGCGTCAGGACATCCGCGCCGGAATCATAAAGCTCCATGGCGGTGCGCTCGGTGATGCCGAACCCGCCCGCCGCGTTCTCGGCGTTGACCACCACGAAATCGAGCTTCAGCCGATCGCGCAGGCCGGGCAGATGATCCACCACCGCCTCGCGGCCCGACTTGCCGACCACGTCTCCGAAAAATGCAATGCGCATGGGCGCTCCCTTCAGGCGGCCGCATATAGCGCGCAGGCGCGGGCCTGACCATGGCGCGATCTGACCAAGGCGGGCGTGCTATCAGCTTCAGGCGATCAGCGCCGGGCCGGGTCCTGCGCCATCTGGCGGAAATGGACGCGGCAGACCGGCTCGTACTTGGATTTGTCGGTATCCAGCTCAGGACCGTCGAGCAGCACTTCGCCCGCCGGGCCGTGGCGGGCGTTCAGGATCGCCTTGCGCCCGCAATGGCAAAAGGCGGTGAGTTCGCGCATAGCGTCGCAAATCGCCATGAGCGCCACCGCGCCGGCAAAAGGCTCGCCCCTGAAATTCGTGCGCAGCCCGAAACAGCTCACCGGAACGTCCAGCTCGTCACTGATCCTTGCCAGCTCCCAGACCTGGCCGGCGCTTAGGAACTGCGCCTCATCGATGAAGACATGGCCCACGGGCCCGGCGTTAAGGCGCGCCTTCACCAGGCCTGAGAACGCGGTGGCGGTGTTGAAGCCCCCCGCCGGCTCCTGCAAGCCCATGCGCGAGGCGATGACGGCGTCGGGCGCCGCCTCGCCGTCGGCGTCGAACGTGAACAGCATGGCCGGCTTGCCGATGCGCGAATACTGGAAGGCGTCTTTGAGAAGCTGGGCGGATTTGCCCGAATTCATCGGCCCGTATGCAAAGGTCAACATGTCGCTGGGTCCGCCTTGCCGCCGCCGCTAACCCACGAAGGACTTTTCCACAACGTATTCGGCGGGGCGGGCGTTGGAGCCTTCGGTGAGGCCGGCGCGCTCGCAGCGGATCTTGCAGTCCTCTATCATCTCCAGCGAGCCGCAAATCATCACCCGGTCCTCGTCCGGGTTCAGCGCCGCAACCCCAAGATCTTTGAAGATCACGCCCTCGTCGATGAGCTGGGTGATCCGCCCGGTGCGCTCGAACGGCTCGCGGGTGACGCTGGGGTAGTAGACCAGTTTCGGTCCAGCGAACTCGCCCACGAGCGGATCGGTGCGCACGGCCTCGACGAGCTCTCGGCCATACTCCAGCTCGGCCACTTCCCGGCAGGTATGGGTGAGGATCACCTGCTCGTAGCGCTCATAAGTCTCAGGATCGCGGATGATCGAAGCGAAGGGCGCGATTCCCGTGCCCGTGGAGAGCAGGTAGAGCCGCTTGCCCGGCGTCAGCGCGTCGAGCACCAGCGTGCCCACCGCCTTGGTCCCCAACAGAATCGAATCGCCCGGCTCGATTTTCTCCAGGCGCGAGGTGAGCGGGCCGCCCGGAACCTTGATGGAGAAAAACTCCAGCCCTTCGTCCCAACTCGGGCTCGCCACCGAATAGGCGCGCAAGAGCGGCTTGCCCTCCACGGTGAGGCCCAGCATGACGAACTCGCCGGACCGGAAGCGGAAGGTTTGCGGGCGCGTCACGCGGAAGGCGAAAAGCCTGTCGGTGTAGTGCTTCACCGACGTCACCGTTTGCTCACTCACCGCCGCCATGTCTTGCTCCCTCAATGTCCCGCGTCAGGTACGGTTCTACGGGTGAGGGTGAACGGCGCCAAGCGCTCGCGCTGCTGCGAGGCTCAATTGGTGGCCGGCGGTTCGGCCAGCGCCAGTGTCACGAGATTGGAGATCCCCAGCGATCCGACACCCGGTTCGATCGCCAGGCCGCGCCCGGCGGTGGCCGGGCCGGTGCCCCCGTCGTATCCGCCTGCGATGACGTTCGCGAGCGCGGAATCGCGCGTCACACCGTAACTTAAGTCGTCCTCGGCGGTGAAACGGATCTCGTCAAAGCGTCCCGGCGCCGACAGCGAGTTTCCCATGGCGACCCAGCCCTGACCGGTGGACGCCACGAAGCCGCGCGCCAGCACGCCGTTGCGGCCATTGCGGGTCGCCGTGAGGTTAGTGGCGGAGAAGGCGAAAAGATTACGCAGGAAGATTCCGTCGCCGCCGTTCTGATCAGCGATGATGTTGGCGGCCGCCCCTTCGGAATGGTCGAAGATCACTCCGGTGCCGCCATTGGCGTAGGCGAAAATGTTCGTGTACTGCACGTTGCGGCTCGCCCACAGCACCATCAGCCCGTCGCCGCGATTGCGCGTGACCGTGATGTCGCTCAACGTCGCACCGCGGGTGGGAACACCGCGGCCGGAAACCCTCAACCCGGTCTGCAGGCAATTGGTCGCCATGATCCGGGACAGCGACAGGCCGGCCACGCGGATGAGACTCGCGCCCTCTCCGGCGCGCCCGTCACAGTCGAGCGTCAGGCCTGACACCGACACCGCTTCTGTACCAAGCTCGGGAGCTCCGCTGACAATCATCGCAGCCATGGCGCTCCCCGCTTTGATGACCGTCACGCCCTGGCCTGCCCCGGCCAGGCTGGTGCGAGACGGCAGATTCAACGGTCGGCTCAGCTCATGGACGCCCGGCGCGATCCGGATCAGGACGCGAGCGCCTTCGACCCGGTCCAGCGCCGCCGGCAGATCGTCCAGCCGCGCCAGCGTGAAGACGCCGGATGTATCGGTCTCCATCGTCACCGCGGCGACGGGACCCGCCTCGTCTATGGTCACCGCCTCCATACAGGCTGACAGCATGCATGCGCAGGCCATGGGTATCAAAAAGCGCATCGCGGCCCCCATATCGTCCGGAAGAGTAAAGCGTCCGGCGGCGCCGGGAAAGCAAGTCTTCCGCCCTGGCTCACTCGCCGCGCCTCCACGCGGCCGGGGGCGAGACATCCAAAACCCGTTCACCTGGACCCGGACCGCACATCCGGCGCCCGGTTCAGAAGCGTCATCGGGTTCCAGTTGAACAGGCGCGCTGTTTCAAAGGCGGAGACCGTGCGCGCCGCCTGCACCGTGCGGCGCTTCTCCATCAGGCGCGGCCAGCCTTTGAGCGCGTCGCGCATCGCCCGGCCGAACAGGGTGAATTGTCCAAAGCGCGCCGCCGACAGCCAGAGCAGGAGCGTCACGCCCAGATGAACCGGCGCCAGAACCGGCAGAAGCAGCGCCGGAGTGTTCTTGAAGAAGGTCCAGAACCGGTTGCGGGCGCCGTGATAGGTCGCGAAGGCCGAACGCCGCCCGGAGCTGGCGTAACCCATATGGCTGACACGGGCGTCCTTCACCTGGATCGCCCCATGGCCGGCGAGCCGCGCGCGATACGCCAGATCCACGTCCTCAACATAGCAAAAATAATCTTCGTCGAAGCCGCCCAGCGCCTCGAACACGTCGCGGCGAACAAGGGTGAGCGCCCCGCAAGGTCCGAAAACCTCGCCTTCCTCAGGCGGCTCCATTGTTCTGCCAT